>ERZ778517.48-NODE-48-length-128206-cov-14.740595_pt1 | contig 128206 bp, 83 predicted proteins | sample MGYA00510341_ERZ778517 | MGnify/ENA primary metagenome ERZ778517 (study PRJEB29527, sample SAMN07138964) | mouse gut metagenome | material: feces | host: mouse | place: China:Nanjing | collected 2016-01-25 ...
GAGGTTGGTCTGCTTATCTAAGCAAAGTTTTTGCACTTCGATTTTGAATCTTCGTACTTATAAAAAACGCGGGTAGCGAGAGTATATTTATTGAAATTTGTTAGGATTATAGGATTTTTAATGTTACTTTTGCAACCAAATACAACAATAGAATGACAATATGATGACATCGCGTCTAAATCAGCATCACCACCATCACTTTCTCCAACACTGAGGAAGCGAAGGCTTGCGGCATTTATACAGCGATGTCTGACCCGATAAGAAGCCGGCTTCCTTGATTGGAAACCGGCTTAATTTATTTTTGCAATCAAAAACAAACAACTACCATATGGAAACAAAACTCAGAATTGCAGTTCAGTCCAAAGGTCGACTTTATGACGAGACGATGGAACTACTTGGAGAATCAGGCATCAGACTCACGGCAGTAAAACGCACGCTTCTTGTGCCGGCACGCAATTTTCCGGTAGAACTTCTGTTTCTCCGCGATGACGACATACCTGAATCCGTAGCCAACGGCACAGCCGACATAGGCATAGTGGGCCTGAATGAAGTACTTGAAAAGGATAAGGAAGTGGAGATTGTAAAACGTCTCGGCTTCAGCCGCTGCCATATATCGCTCGCCATACCCCAGCATATCGAGTACAGCGGACTGTCATGGTTCAACGGACGCAAGATAGCAACCTCCTATCCCGGCATACTCGACAAATTTCTGCGGGACAATAACATAAAGGCCGATATCCATGTCATAACAGGCTCGGTTGAGATAGCTCCGGGCATAGGTCTTGCCGATGCCATATTTGACATTGTATCGTCAGGATCCACACTTGTGAGCAATAATCTTGTCGAAGTTGAGAATGTGCTTGACTCTGAAGCCGTATTGATAAAAGCGGCGGGAAACACGCTTACAGCGACCAAGCAGGACACACTTGACGAGCTTCTATTCCGCTTCAACGCGGTAAAGGCCGCCGACGGAAAAAAATACATACTTATGAATGTGCCCAAAAACAAACTTGACGAAGTACTGTCGATACTGCCCGGCATAAAGAGTCCGACGGTACTGCCCCTCGCCAACGCCGACTGGTGCTCGGTACACTCCGTACTTGAAGAAAAGCGACTTTGGGAGATTGTAGGACGCCTCAAAGCCGCCGGCGCCGAAGGTATACTTGCTCTCGACATAGAAAAGATGATACTGTAGTCATGGAAACTATAAAATATCCCGCAAAAGACTCATGGGACTCTCTGTGCCGGCGTGCTCTCGCCGATAAAGCGGCCGAGGTGACAGCTACGGTAACCGACATAATCGCCGAGGTGGAAAAGCGCGGCGACCAAGCCCTTATCGATTATGAAAAACGATTCACAGGCGCCTCACTTTCTGCACTTGAAGTGACCGCCGAAGAACTTGACCACGCCGAAACCGCCATAAGCGACGAGCTCAAAACCGCCATAAATCAGGCGGCCGAAAACATTGAGGCATTTCACAAAGCCCAGATGATGGCGCCCGTTGAGGTCGAGACATCTCCGGGAGTAAGATGCCTGCAGCGTGCCGTGCCTATAGAACGTGTCGGTCTTTACATACCCGGAGGCAACTCGCCGCTGTTCTCCACAGTGCTCATGCTCGCTATCCCGGCACGTATAGCCGGATGCCGGGAAATAATCCTGTGCACACCTCCCGGCAAAGACGGATCGGTACATCCGGCAATCCTTTATGCCGCCCGACTGGCCGGAGTAAAACATATATTCAAGACAGGCGGCGCCCAAGCCATAGCAGCAATGTCGGTAGGAACCGGAAGTGTGCCGAAAGTCGACAAAATATTCGGCCCCGGCAACCGCTTTGTCATGGAGGCAAAGCAGCAGGTAAGCCGCAGTAATGTAGCCATAGACATGCCCGCCGGCCCTTCGGAAGTGCTCGTTATAGCCGACGACACGGCCGATGCCGAATTTGTGGCGGCCGACTTTCTGTCGCAGGCCGAGCATGGTCCCGACAGCCAGTCGCTACTTCTTACCGACTCCGCCCGACTGGCCGACATACTGCCGGAGGTAATAGACAGGCTCATGTCGACACTGCCGCGTCAGGACATGATGAACCGGTCGCTCACACATAGCCGCGTGATACTGCTCCATGACACTGACGAGATTATGGCGTTCAGCAATATGTACTCGCCCGAACACCTGATCATCAACCACCGACAAGCCGACGCACTGGCTGAAAAAGTCATCAACGCCGGGTCGGTGTTCATAGGTCCATGGTCGCCGGAAAGTGCGGGAGACTATGCCTCGGGCACAAACCACACTCTGCCTACGTCGGGATATGCACGCGCCTACAGCGGTGTGAACATCGACAGTTTCATGAAAAAGATAACATTTCAGCGACTTACACCACAAGGCATAGCCTCTATAGGACGCACAGTGGAGATAATGGCCGAAAACGAAGACCTCATGGCACATAAACTCGCCATGACCCTGCGGTTAAACGCAATTAAAAAATGACACCGATTATGAATCTGCAAGAACTCGTAAGACCCAACATACTTAATCTCGCCCCTTACACCTGTGCACGAAACGAGTACAGCGGCGAGGCCAGAGCATGGCTCGACGCCAACGAAAACAGCCGCATCGAAGGACTGAACCGATATCCCGATCCTCTGCAGCTCGAAGTCAAACGACGCATAGGCACACTGCGCAGAGTAAGTCCCGACAACATTTTTCTCGGCGTAGGCAGTGACGAATGTATCGATATATGCTACAGAGTGTTCTGCCGCCCCGGCACAGACAATGTAGTAGCCATTGACCCCACTTACGGCATGTATAAAGTATGTGCTGACATAAACGACATAGAGTACCGTACCGTACCTCTCAACACCGACTACACCCTCGATGTCGAACGTCTGCTCGCCGCCACCGATGCCAAGACCAAAGTCCTATGGATATGCTCGCCCAACAATCCGACCGGCAACGCCTTTCCACGCGCACAGCTGCATGACATAGCGCACCGCTTCCACGGCATAACCGTCATTGACGAAGCTTATGTGGATTTTTCGCCGGAAGGCTCCATGCTGCCGCTTCTTGACGAGCTGCCGCGCATGATCGTCATGCAGACATTCTCCAAGTCATGGGCTTCGGCCGCCATGCGCCTCGGCATAGCATATGCCTCACCCGAGATAATCAATATATTCAATAAAGTCAAGTATCCCTACAACATAAATATACTGACACAGCACGAGGCTCTTCGTGTACTTGCCGGCATCGACCGGATAAAAGACGTAGTCAACGAACTTATAGCGGCACGCGACATGCTTGCAAACCGACTCGCGTCGCTGGCATGTGTGGTAAAAGTACACCGGTCCGACGCAAACTTCCTGCTCGTCGAGTTTACCGACGCTGATGCCATGTACCGGCGGCTGAAAGATGACGGCGTGATAGTACGAAACCGCTCGCGCGTCAATCTGTGCGGCAACTGTCTGCGCATAACCATAGGATCTGATGACGAAAATGAATTGTTAATAGAAAAAATATCACGGCATGGAGCATAAATCACGAGTATTGTTTATAGACCGCGACGGCACTCTCATATCAGAGCCGCCAATCGACTATCAGGTAGATTCTCTCGAGAAACTCGAACTCATGCCCGGTGCTCTGAGAGCCATGCACTTCATAGCATCACGACTCCCTTATAAACTTGTCATGGTAACGAATCAGGACGGTCTGGGCACCGACAGTTTTCCTGAGCACACCTTTTGGCCCGCACACAACAAGATGCTGAAAACATTTGGCAACGAGGGCGTGAAATGGGATGACATAATCATCGACCGCACATTTCCTGAAGAAAACTCGCCCACACGCAAGCCGGGCACGGCACTTTTAGGAAAATACACGGCGGGTGACCATGACCTTGCAGGCAGTTATGTGATCGGCGACCGTATTACCGACGCCATACTTGCCCGCAACCTTGGCGCAAAAGCCATACTGCTCCGCGAGCCGACCGCCGGACTGCTTGACGAGATAAAAGCCGCCGGACTTGATGATACGGTAGATGCCGTAACCCCGTCATGGGACAAGATTGTAACCATACTTCAGGGATGCACACGCAAAGCCACCGTAAAACGCCACACAGCCGAGACCCGGATAGACATAGCCGTCAATCTCGACGGAAGCGGACAAAGTGACATCAGCACCGGACTCGGATTTTTTGACCACATGCTCGATCAGATAGCACGTCACTCGGGCATAGACCTGTCGATTAAAACCTCGGGGGACCTTAATGTAGACGAGCACCATACAATAGAGGATACCGGCATAGCTTTAGGACAGGCCTTACGCGAAGCTCTCGGCGACAAGCGCGGCATAGAGCGCTACGGCTTCGTGCTGCCGATGGATGACTGTCTGTGTACAGCGGCTCTCGACTTCGGAGGACGTCCGTGGCTCGTATGGGATGCGGAGTTTCACCGCGAACGCATCGGCGACATGCCTACGGAGATGTTTTTACACTTTTTCAAGTCATTGAGCGACAACGCCATGATAAATCTATTCATACGGGCCGAGGGCACAAACGAGCACCACAAGATAGAGGGCATATTCAAGGCTTTCGCACGTGCTCTGCGGCAGGCAGTCAAGCGCGATCCGCTCCACTTCACCCTGCCGAGCACCAAGGGCATGTTATGACCGGAAATAAGCCGACATTTTCCGCCTTATGGCGGCGATATTGATCACAGTCACTACAGACACAGCCGCCACACCCACGATGACCGACACCCACGGCGACACGGGCGCCACTCCGATAGCATCGAGCGGTCCGCGCCACATGGCTCTTACACAGAACATGGTAACCAATGACGCCACAAGCACCACGGCATTTACCGCCATGACTATGACCGAATAATAACGCGACACCATGACGGGAGAGTAACCCAGCTGCATGAGGTCGTGCAGTTTCGCCCTGTTCTTCTGCAACAACAGGTATATGCTCAGCATAAGTATGAAAAAGGCGAGCAGACTTATGACCGCTCCCACACCGATGACCACTGCCGTGACGACGGCGAGAAAATAAGCGGCCTTACCGCGGTCGGCACCATCATCGGCGCTTTCATAACCGTTAGCGTCAAGATACTCCTTTATCGCCGGATCGCCGGGTCTGCTCACCTCGACGATGAGCCTAGACGGAGCAGGCTGCGCTGTATCGCCGTACAATCCGTTGGCCCAGCGCATAAACTCTTCAGGCACCGCAATTGTATTAAGACGCGACGAAAAACCGACAATGCGAGCCGGAAGCCACTGCTGGTGCCCGTTACCGCTTATCGACACCCGAAGCGGCACCAGCCCCATCATGGCCTCGCTAAGGCGCGGAAGTCCGCGTGAGGAAGCAAATCCGAAATTGTAAAGCGACAGATAGTCTTTATTTAATATTATAGGTATCTCCGGATGTTCCGGATCAAATGTCCAGTCCTGCGAAGGCACATCAAGAAACTCGTCGGGTATGGCTTCAAAAAACAGCGCGGTCGACATGCTGCCGGCACCCATATCTATCGCTGCCGATACGTTGAAAGTGGCCGGTGTGAACTCTCCCACCCGACGCACCCACGGCCGGCTCTCCATGTCGGCCACCTCATCGGAAGAAAATCCACGTGACGCACCGCTGCCTACGAGTCCGCCAAGGCCCGTGACCTTATGTGACACCACAAGATAGTCACGCGACATAAAACTGTCGTCGCGCCCCATAACCGTATTAATGTCACGATAAAACTGCAGCGCGGTAATCACTATGGCGAGTCCGGCAAAATTAGCCAGAGCATAGCCGGCAAGCTGCCCTATGCTTATGTTGCGGCGGAGAAGTCTCCATATGACATTTCCCATCATAATCATCAATCAGCGTCTGAATTATGCATTACATACCGACCGCTACAGCCTCAATGTGCGGTCAAAGTCAAGATTTATATTGTATCCTACCGAGGTAGCTATTATGCCGGCGCCCTGCACTGCCGCCTCGCCTGCTATCACGTCAGCCACGATAGAGTTGTTGCGCATGTCGAGATGACTTACCGGCTCGTCAAGGAGCAAAAAGTCAAACGGCTGACACAATGCCCTCACCACGGCCACCCTCTGCTGCTGACCTATGGAAAGCCGACGTACCGGTTCATCGGCTTTGTCAGCAATCTCCATACGCTCAAGCATCGACAAGATGTCCTTGCGTGTCTTCCACGAGGTAAGGCGATTTTTTATATCGATGTTTTCCATCACCGTAAGTTCCGGAAACAGCCGCATCTCCTGCGGCAGAAGCGACACATTGTGCACACGCATGTCACACAACCGCCCGACAGTAAACCGCCGCATGTCCTCGCCGTCGACCGTTATGCTCCCGAGGTAATCATGACGCGAGCCGTAAATAAAGCTGCACAGCGATGATTTGCCGACTCCCGACTCCGCCTCGACAAGGCATGTCTCTCCCCGACGAAACACCACTTCCTTAAGCCACACCTGCGACTCACGGCCTGATATCCCGGCAAAAACCGACGGCAGCACACCGTGTAATACTATATCCCCGATATGCTTCATCTTATGGTATCTACAGGAGTAAAGCCCATATCATCGGACACCGAGGACGGGTCGGGACTATTGTCAGGCGACATAATCAATGCCAACTGCTCCATTATAGGGGCAGCCTGACCGTTAAACATGAACTTGGCTTCAAAGTCTTTATTTAGTTCGGCCGTAAGATTGAATCCGTATCCTCCATACACGGCTTCGCCAAGTGAGTCGGGGATATTGGCCCACAATGCGAATCCGTTGCCTTTCATAGCCTTGCGTGCCGCGTCATTGCCGAGTTGCTGCAACGGACGATTAGTCAGCACGATGCAGTTGCCGTCGACGGTTTTAAGTATGACAGGAGCCATGCCGGGCACCTGTATCACATACTCTTCGCCGCGCTTCACCATAGGAGCACCGAGCATCGACAGCATATCACCGAAGTCGCGCATTGTTTTTGCCACCTCGCTCTTTTTCATCTGCACGGCCACGATAAAATTTATGTCGTTGCTGAAATCGGCTTTTGTCAAACGCTGGTCAAGAGTAGGTCCGGCGGCTATCATCAGCGTGCCGTCGATACGCTTCAGGTAAGGCACGACCATGCCTATCATCGCCCTCTGCCTGTAGTCAAGCGGCTGTACCGCCTGCACATACTGCATAAGTCCGTCCCAGTCGGTGTCGGGGCGCAGGCCCACCGCCATCACAAACACGTCGGAGGGCATCGTATAGTCCATCAGATCAAGGTCGACAGGCTCCAGATACTTGTCCATTGCCGGTTCCTTGCCATTTATATCGATATATTTGCCTTCAATATCAAGCGCACGTCCGTTATCGTCGACTTCAACCGACGCACATGTCCATCCTTTGTCACCGGCCAGATCAGTTGCTACCGCCACCCGTATTATATCGTCATTCTCATCAAGATAACGCCCTACACCTTTAAGCGACAAAACCGATGTGTTGGCGGCCCGCTGCAACTGCTCGTCAAGAAGCCCTGCATTGTCTTGCGGATTTCCGGCCATAATCCAGCCCTGACGGTTTCTGATGAAAAGAGTAGCGCCGTCAAGAGCGTAAGTATCGTAACCCTTCACTGCGTCTGCCGACGAGCACCCGAGCTGATCCAAAAGCTTCTTCTCGTCGGCTATCGTGAAGGTATACACATAATTGCCGCGCTTCATCATATCGACGACAGAAGTCCCGGATACTCCGACAGCGTATCCGGCAATGAAGCCGCGGTCCACGGCATCGGACGTAACAAGAGTTTTCAACTGCACCTTCGTCGTCTCCGAAGCATGCGACAGAAACATATCAAGAGTTTCGTCGGCAGTGAGCCGGCCGCCGTAACCGAGGCCGTTCAACGACTTCATAAGCTCACGGGTGTTGATTGTCACCACACCCGAAGCATCGGCAGGCACCGTATCGAGCAAATTGTCGTTTCCGCCACACGACGACACAATCCCCATCGTCAGGCCGCATACCATTACGGCAACCAAATTCCTTATACTCATATCTTAATCGATTAATTATTATCTAATATATAACAATTTCATTGACGCAAAGATAAAAATTTTCCCGTAAATTAATCAGTCATACGGTCACAATCAGGTCGGCGGAATAAATTTCATATACAATAAAGATGAAAACAGCAAAAATACCGGCAAGCCATGACCATGCCGGCAATGGCATCGGTATTTACGGCAAGTCTAAAAACATGTCTGCTTTATGACAACAGATTTTTCCGTTACGCGGAAAAAAACTGCACAAAACAAGAATTATTGCCATTTACACATATTAACTGTTTTAACATTTGAAATGTTAAAAACAAAGTGTTCATCAAACACTAAACTCCGTAAATTCTGACATATAAGAAATTGCCCCCTCCATTAACACTTGTTAATTAACATATTATTTGCTAATTTTTGTTGATTCTGTCAAATAATATTTATAATTTCGCAACGAATAATCATCGCAAAACGCTTGTGGTATTTACCGTTAGACTTTGAGACTCCGCATTTTTTGTACAGAGATTCAAAAGGGAGAATATACTAAATGAGGTGTGCCGAGGAATAACGGTATTCCCACAAGCCCTAATCCATCCGTAAAACATCAGGTTGCGCGCAATACCCGCCAACCCGTATGAACATATATGAACATAAGTAATTATAGTATTATAACGTAGTATTCTACTAATAACGATGAAAACAAAATTTACTATTGCCGTGATACTTCTGATACTGTTAATGCCGTTCAGAAGCGACGCGCAAGATGTGGCCCTGAAGACCAATCTTCTTTATGACGCCACACTCACCGTCAACATAGGCGGAGAGATTGCCGTAGCACCACGATGGTCAATCGACCTGTCGGGCAACTTCAACGGATGGACATTAGACGATGCGCGCCGCTGGAAGCACTGGCTTGTGCAGCCCGAATTGCGTTATTGGCTATGTTCTGCAATGGGAGGCCACTTTTTCGGAATACATGCTCTCGGCGGGCAATACAATGTAGGCCACATCCACAACTCCGTAAAGTTTCTCGGCACCGACTTCTCGGGCCTTACCGACCAAAGGTACCAAGGTTGGGCTGTAGGCGCGGGCATAGCTTACGGTTACTCATGGATGCTGGGCAAGCACTGGAATGTCGAAGCCGAAATAGGCATAGGCTATGCTTATACGAAGTTTGACGTATATGAATGTGCAGGATGCGGCAAAAAGACACAGACCGACCGTCATCACAACTACTTCGGCCCCACCAAAGCCGCGGTCAACATCATTTATGTGTTTTAACCACTACAATCACTACCGACGATGAAAAAGTTACTTTTACTCGGAACAGCCGCTTTAGCCGCTTTAGTCTGCCAAGCCGCCGACATCGACATACTTGACGGCAGCGCCAATGTCAGCAATCTCAACATAGAGCGCTCCGAAAGCTCATTGATAATAGATATGGCGATTGACGTCACCGACCTCCGTCTAAAAAGCGAACGTGAGGTGACACTCACCCCCGTACTGAAGCACAACGACATGTCGCAAGCGCTGCCCTCCGTCATAATAGCCGGACGCAACCGCTACATACGCAACCGCCGACACGACGTAGACAAGACCGCCGCTCTTTACCGCAGCGGCAAGACTTCGGTAATACCCTACCACGCCATAATACCGTATGAAGACTGGATGATGACAGCCGAGCTGTCGATAGGCGAGGACCTTTGCGGTTGTGCAGGTACAAAACTCATGACAAGCGCCGACATGCTCACCACTCTCGACTACACTCCCAAAGTGTTTGAGCCCGAATATGTCTACATCACTCCCGTGGCCGAGGCAGTCAAGATACGTGAAATACACGGCTCGGCCTATATAGACTTCCCTGTCAGCAAAACACAGATATTTCCCGACTATCGACGCAATCCTGAAGAATTAGCCAAAATACGCGCCACTATCGACGTAGTCAAAAATGACCCCGACACCCGTATCGTCGAACTGAACATAAAGGGATACGCCTCGCCGGAGGGACCATACGAGCTAAACGAGCAACTCGCCAAAGGCCGTACGGAGACACTTGCCCGCTACGTACAAAATCTGTATACACTGCCCTCCGACCTCATGAAGACGTCATGGGATGCCGAGGACTGGGCCGGGCTTATAAAATATGTACGCGGCAGTTCTATCGAAAATAAAGATGCCATACTCGCTGTGATCACAAACGAAACTCTCGCTCCCGACGCACGCGAGTGGAAACTAAAATCGACATATCCCGACCAATACCGCTTCCTGCTCTCGCAGGTGTACCCGTCACTGCGCCACTCCGACTACTCGGTGCGATACACGGTGCGAACCTATACAGAAGTATCGGAAATAATAGAGGTAATGCACACCGCACCGCAGAAACTCAGCCTGAGCGAACTCTTCCTCGTGGCACAGTCACTCCAACCGGGCACCCCCGAGTACAACGAAGTCTTCGACATAGCCGTGCTGATGTTTCCGACCGACGAAACAGCCAACCTCAATGCAGCCGTCAACGCCCTTAGACATGGCGACCTCGACAAAGCCGAGGCATATCTGCTTAAAGCCGGCAAGTCGCCCCAAGCCGACTATATACGGGGCATCATAGCCGCCAAGCGCGATGACTACCGTACGGCGTCCACACTGCTGGATGCTGCAGCCGGCTCAGGACTGCCACAGGCCGCCAAAGCCCTTGAAAGTCTGCGCGACATGAAACTCATACCATAAACCATATTGCACTACAGAGCATCAAAGAACATAAGTATTTTCAAAACACAATCTCAAAATTGCATTTCACAATGAAAAAGACTAAGTATTTCTTCGGAGCCATTGCCGTCCTCATGATGGCAAGCTGCTCATCAAACGACGAGCCTAAGCCGGAGACGCCCGACGTCAACGGCACAGACAACTACGTGACGGTCAACATACTCGCATCAGGAGCAGAAAACGGACGTGCGGCCTCGGACTTCACCGACGGCGACGATGCCGAGAGCAAAGTCATCAACGCACTGTTCATGTTTTTCGATGATACCGACCAACTGGTCGACTACTCGACCCCGGCCATAGAGTGGAAAGAAAACAGCTCGAATCCTGAAAACCCGGCCGTGACCAAAGTAGGCTCGGTTGAAATCAATCTCAAAGAAGGACTCATTTATAAGAAAGTGGTAGTGGCGCTCAATCCGTCGGCCGAAGGCATAGCCCAGCTCTACGGCGACGTGAGGACAATGGCTGACCTAAATAAATTCTACAAAGACTACGCCTCTCTTGCAAATGCCAAAAACAACGCGCAGCGCTTCGTTATGTCGACCTCGTCATACTACGCCGACGCTGCACGCAATCAACTCGTCAACGCTACTCCCATCACAAACGAAAACATCTACAAGGCCTCTGAAAAGGTTGACGGCAACCCGCCCGCCACAGCAAAAACGGTAGACATGTACGTAGAACGCACTGTAGCCAAAATCGAACTTACAAACTCTGTAAACACAGACAACTTCGAACTTAACGCCAATGACGAGACCGACAAGACAAAACTCATACTCACCGGCACCGACGGCCAGCCCAAGACCCCGATCGTAATCAAGCCCGTACTGCTCGCAATGGCTGTAAACGTAGACTGTAAAAACGCGTATCTCGTTAAAAAGATAGACAATCTCGACAACTTCGGTTACGGCAACGGCGAAGGAGGATGGAAAAACTTTGAATGGAACGACCCCGAAAACCACCGCTCATATTGGGCCAACACCATCATAGAAGGCGCTACCAAAAAGCAGCAGAATTATCTAACGTGGGCCCAATTGACAGCCGATAAGTACAAGATACATGACAATCGCCCCGTGGTGCAGTACATCAATCCCAACACCTACGACTATGCCATACGTGATGATGCAGGCACACAAAGCACCAAGGTCATGATTATGGCCCGTCTTTGCGAAGACGGAGATCCCGACAAGCCTCTCGACCTGATAAAATGCGGCGATGTCTATTATACCAAGGATGACTTCCTCACACTTGCTGCTGACAAAGTGAATGCCGCAATCAAAAATATAGAAGGCAGCCCCCGATTCACGGCCGCCGACATGAAGCTGAAACAATCGGGAGACGTCAATCCACAGACCGGCGCACACGACATGGCTTACGCGGTGAAGGTGATGCTAAAGCAGGATGTGCCTGACAAGACCGTGGCATCGGCGATAGAATCGTGTCTCAAGAGTAACTTCAACGACTTTGCTCCACGTTTCTGGAACAAAGGCAAGACATATTACTTCACAAGCATACGCCATCAGGGCTTCACAGGCTTGTCAGGCACAGGCGAAGAGTATCTGTACGGAGTAGTGCGCAACCACCACTACAAAATCAACATCAGCTCCATATCCGGACTCGGCACACCGGTATCGACCGACCCGGACGATCCCGACAACCCCGATGAACCGATCGACCCCGACCGTCCGAAAGGCGACCCGACTTACATGAAAGCCAACATAAAGATACTCAAATGGCGCATAGTCAGTCAATCGCTTAAACTCGAATAACGCACATCATACCGCCTTATGCGAGGCGAAAAGTCCGGGGATTCAGTTCTTCCATTCTTGAGTCTCCGGATTTTCACCCGCAAATAAAATATCGTGAGCCTCACTCCGTCAAGGACACATAGAGGCCTCACTCATCATCATCATTTTGCTATGAGAATTTCTTGCATAACCCGCCGGCTGCTCGCAGCAGGAGCATTATTACTTGCATTCGCATCACTTACGTCGTGCGACAACGCCATATATGACGACGAGGGCGACTGTTCAGTCACTTACCGGGTCAGGTTTCGTTACGACCGCAACATGAAATATGCCGATGCCTTCAAAGCCGAAGTCAATGCCGTATCGCTATATATCTTTGACAAGCAGGGCAGTCTCGTCTGGTCAGGCACCGAGAGCGGACCGGCCATAGGCGCCGAAGACTATGCCATGACAGTCGACGTGGCTCCGGGCACCTACGACATGGTGGCTTGGTGCCACGGCATAAAAGAACGCGCATCGGGTTTCACCCTGCGCGGCGGCGACACTCCCGCAAGCAAGAGCGACCTCGAGTGCAGCCTTGTGCGCAAGACCGACTCGGGCAACGCCTACACCGACACCGACCTCCACGGTCTTTACCACGGCGCGAAGCAGGGAGTGGTTCTCGCCGACTCCTACGGCACCCATGAAGTAACCGTCGACCTCACCAAGAACACCAATGTGGTGCGCGTTGTGCTCCAGCACATCGACGGCTCGCCGCTCGACAAAGACCTCTTTGACTTCAGCATCACCTCGGCCAACGGACTCATGGACCATAACAACAGACTTATGGCCGACGAGACTGTCACTTACAAGGCATGGGCCAAGACCTCTGGCACGGCACAGATGCCCGATAGCGAAGGCAGGGCCATAACTTCGGTGAGCGCACTGCTCGCCGAGATGACCACGGCGCGGCTGACGACCGGCACCCCGGCCACACTCACCGTGACCCGCCGCGGCGCAGGACGCCCCATAATACAGATACCGCTGACCGACTTCGTGCTCATGATCAAGGGTGAGTACAACCGCATCATGGACGATCAGGAATACCTTGACCGTCAGGACGAGTACAACTTGACTTTCTTCCTTGACGAAAACAACGACTGGCACATGACTTCAGGCATAATAATAAACTCATGGCGCATAGTACTTCAGGACACCGGCATGTGACACAGTCCATCATATCCGGGACATAAATCAACGGTAAAGCAATGACACGGTTTGCAAAATACATATACATACTGACTGCACCGATAGCCGCGGCGGCAATACTGACGGCATGCTCATCGTCAGACGACGCACCCGACAAGGGCGGCTCATCGCTGTCGGAGATATCGCTGTCGGTAGTCTTTTCGGGCAGCGAAGGCTCACGCGCCGGTGAAAACAAGTGGGAAGTCATAGACAGGCCTCACGACGCTGACGCATTCGAGACACGCATAGCTCCGGCCACAATTAAGGTAGTCGTCTACGAGAGCGACGGCCACGGCGGCTACACCCACTTCGAGACCCTCTCGGGGCCGAGAATACGCGCCCTCACTTACATAGACAGCGATACATACCGCCTCGTGGCGGCGTTTAACAAAAATATCGCCCTTCCGAGCGAAGGCACCGAAATAAAAGTCATGGTCTATGCCAACGACGACGTAGAGCCCGACGACCCAATGGCCCTGCCGGCCGAGCTGAAGGCGATACCGATGTGGGGAGTGACCACAGCACGGCTCATGCCCGGAATGACATATCAGAACATAGGCGACATAAACATGCTGCGTGCATATGCCAAAATAACCCTTGACCTCGATCCGGCTCTTCAGGACAGTTACACCATAACAGCAGCCACAGTCGAGGGAGTGAACTACGCCGGCCATACTCGCCCCAAGCATTACGAAGAGGTGGAACATACGACCGACCTTATCTATGCCCCGGCGACTTCGCCGCTATACTGCTTCAATCCGGTGAGCCCGGCGGTAAGCGGTTCGGGAGTCAATTTTAAAAAGTCGCAAGGCAAGGCGCCGCACTACTACGCCTACGCCCCCGAGACAGCCAACAGCGTCACGGAACCGATAACCCTGACCATCGACATAACGGAAACCGGCAGCGGCACATCGCACACGTTTACAGCGACCGCCGACAATGACGGCTCACCGCTTGCCGACCTCGTGCGCAACCACATCTACGACTACACCATAACATCCATCAACATCAACGCCGACGACGGCCTGCGCTTCAAGGCCACCATCCGCGACATGGAGAAAGGAGGAGAATATAACTATGAATATTAAAAACATGAACCATATAGCCGTCAGCATTGCACTTGCCATAGCGCTTATAGCTCCGTGGCTCGTGTCATGCTCCGACCAGTCGGCCGACACCCCCGACCCCGCCGCCGGCTCACTCTCGCTGCGCTTCGCTGTCGACCCCATCTCCACAGGCTCACGCGTAAGTCACGACGGTTACAAATCCTCATTTGAACCCGGCGATAAAATCGGCTGCATAATCATCGACACAAAAAAGGCAGGCGATGACCAATACATGGCAAACACCTGCTGGAGCTACAACAATGACGGCTTCCTTATACTTGAAAAAGTATTTGACAGCAGCAACGTACAACAAGATGCGGGCAGCAACACCATAATAACACCCGATGCCGACAAAGTCGACGAAGGCAATGAATGGGTTAAACTCATAGATGGAAATGCAGACTACAAATTGCTGTTTTATTATCCATATACAGGGATTGCAGAAATTAAAGAAGAATTACAAACGGCAACAGATCCATCAGACATAAGTTATCCCAACGTCATCAAGGGAGATCTAAATACAGATAACAATTTTGTTTCGCAAAATTATATCATCTTTCCGGTGGGCAAAACTGATGTTTTATGGGGTTCCGGCTTATCGCTGAGATGGAGTTGCTACCCCGCTTTTGTCAATATCGACCAATCCGACAAAGCCAAATTCAATAGAAGCGAGTTCATGTACGAGACATCAACTCCGTCGAACTCGTCAGGAACAGTCAGCCTTAAATTCAAAAAGAAAACAGCAGACATTGAAGTCGACTCCGATATTGAGCTTAGTGACGTATACTTCCAAAACGCCGCCAACGGCCTGATACGAGGACGCGCATTTGACTTCTCGTCCGACACTTTCATCCCGATTGAATATGTCCAACAATGGGAAACCCCAATATTCCGCAGGGAAATCGTTGTCATGATAAAAGACAAATTCATGCCTTATCACGACAACGGTAAATACCGTATAATACTGCCGGCTCAGGACAATTTTGATTGCGACCTCTGCTTCAACATCGGAGAAAACGCATATACCATAGCTCTTGAGCAAAACATAACCGAACTGAAAGAAAATCATCTATACATCATACACATCAATAAAGCCGGAGAGTGCACAATCAAGATCAACGACTGGCAGGATGACGGCAGCGGAGTTATCGTGGATAAGGATGAAACAAATTAAAGTCACCGCACTATGAAGCCAATTAAATTCATTATTATATTGTCAGCCCTGATTATAGCGGGCTGCAAGGATGACATCGATGTCAGTTACGGATATGACTATGACGTGGTTGACGGGGAGTATTTCGTAATTGCAGGCGAGCCCCGGCTACAGTCGCGAGTAGTTTATGACGACAACAAATCCGTGTTTGAGGACGGCGACCGCGTAGGCATGTTTGCGCTCACGGCAGAGAACACACTTATGCCCGCAACGGTAGAAAACGCATGCTATTACGTAGCATCAATAGCAAATGTAAACACAGAAAAACCCAATCGTCAGGTGCTTAAGCCTGTGGACCAAGAGAAAGCCGTGCCTAAAAATGCGGCCAAATATCTTGTATATTATCCCTATATAGACGGATTGACATTAGAACAAGCCAAAAACCTAAGCCACATCGTAAAATCAGATCAATCTTATATCGCAGACTATGAAGAGTCGGATCTGATTTGGGATGTTGCAATACCGGATCAGTCCAAGAACTGTGTCAATATAGCTTTTGACCACGCCATGGCCAATTTTATCGTTAAAATTGAGCGCGAACTGCTCGACCCGGACAAAGGCGTATACCTGTTGAGCTCGGCAACCTCTGCGAAAAGCATCGACCTCACATCATCCGATATCGGGAGCATGCTTTATACACCGGGAAATAAAACCCTCGCCGACGGCATAGCCATGTGTCCGTTCGGCTTTGCCAATAACGGCGAGCTAATATTTCGCGCTGCAGTCCCCGCGTACCAGACCCGGTTCACAAAGGACAATAACATAATAAAGATATATCGAACCGACGGTTCGGAAAAAATCTATAAACTCGCTACCGATATAGAACTGAAACCGGGTTATAATTATACACTTACAATCAGAAAAGGGTCGAATATACTGATCATACCGGAAGCCGGCGATGAAGACTCATGGGTACTCGAAGTGACCGATCCTAACGACGGCGAACTCGTAGGCTACCTATGCCGCGAATATATCTACTGGGCTCCGGCCGAATACGCGACCAACTACCGCAGCGCACCTATAGATGATCCTGATTACGTATTTACAATGTCGGAAGGAAATCTCGGAAACACAGGTCACAGTACCTATATGATTTCCACCAATCCCGCTACAGAAGATCTAATAAAACAGTTGAATGTAGACGGAGCTCCTGAAGTCACAGCCGAAGGAATGACGCAGGCTATAAATTCACAAGCATGGATATTCTATAATCTTAAACCCGGCACAAAAATTCCGGATTTAACAAAAGGGTCTATCCTACGGTTTGTATACGACATAAAAGGCGGTGGTGGCCTTCCCGGATATACTCCTTTTATCCATCCCAAATATGCAAATTTGCCGGAAGCTCGAGACATTGTTATGGCTGTATGGCCGAAACCGCATACATCCGCTTTACAGTCGGCTAATTTCCAAGGTATTTTTAAAGTAAAACACGGACACGAAAGAGTCAATACGATTGCATTAGAAGGCGGTACTACCGGATATGCTTACGACTCACCTGAATGGCTGGAGTTTTATATGCACGGAGGCACAATAACATGGAATCCACATAACAATATTGTCGATCATTTTTTCATGCCGAAAGAAAAAATCACCAACCAGATTGCGCATGATAACGGACACATTGCCATTAAAACAGAAAATGGCGTCAAAACAGCATCCATTTCATATTCAGCCATGACTTCACTGACTGAAGATGAAGACGGGAATAACGTAGGTCAACTTATTGTAAAAAATCTGTATGTAAACGGAGTTGCGTACCCGTTACGAAAAGTTGGCTTCAATCAATTCTGGTCGGCAAAATCGCTACATAATACCGCAGACAACAATGGCCATCAATTGCAGTGCTTCAACACCGATGGTGAAGTAGGCGACGTAAACTATGATCCTTGGAGCGGAGAAGCCAAACCCGCATCAAGTGACAAAATTAAGTTCAGAGCCAACCAAAAATTACCGGCGGGATATATATATCCTACCGCTAAGGGAGGAGATACATTTGAAGGTTATACTTACGATGAGGATTTTAATCCATATGCAAATGAGGCAGATAGAGCAGAAATCGCAGTACTCTATAACCTGACAGCATTTACCGAAGGAAAACTTAAGCCCAAAAATACGATTGAAGAATCATTTAGATTTCCGACATGGAAAGACATGATTCACCTAAGAAGATATGGAGGAGTATTATTTGCAGCAAAATGGATAACTGACCATATACGGACCAAAAACGCAGATGAAAGCTACCTTGAAAGTACGACAGAAGCACTTAGAGAAGGTATGCTGTTAGGCAACAGTGCTTTCTGCGCCAACATATCGGGTCTTGACTTCAGAGCTTTTGGAATGAAATGGCCGGAATACAATAATAACGGAAAAGTATCGGACTTTGGCGTCAGAAATTACTTTTTTATAGACGCAGTAAACGATAATCCATTTTATACAGGCACAGGAGACCAATGGGACTTAGAGGCTGATGTAATGAACTGGGTGGAAATATTTCGATTCAGTCCGTGGGACTGCTGGGGCTCCAATCGAATCTCAAACTACAGGCACTTCGGACATTCAATAAATGAGGCACAAAAAAATCGGCCCATAGCCCATAGCCGTATATTCGCACCTGTACGCGTAATCATGAGCTTCAATGACCCAATAGGCAACGGAGCAAGGGAAGCCGTAGCCGCACACTCACGTGCATCGTTTATGCAAACGCAGCCTACACACGGCGAGTCGCGCAACGTCTATGTACCCTTGGCCGAATGACATCCAGAACCAGACACATCTATCTGACATAAACACGCTGCCGGGAGCGGTACACTTACGGGTGGCCGCTCCCCGTATTTTTTACAAAGTTGAATTATACGAATCCCTTTTTTGAAAAGCTGCAAACCCGGTTTAGGTATAAAATGCAGCAGATTGGTAGGGCGCCAGTAGTACGGCGCCCGCGAATCCGGATGGACATAAGGAATATGGTCGGTTAGCAATGCTCGTTCAACCTGCGAGCCTGTAAAAGGCTCACGCCAAATGGTAGCCGGGCACGAAGTGTCCGGAACGGGAGGTTGTCACCAAACATATCGAGTCTGACAAGACTCGTGCTTATTGCGATTAGGCATGAGTCTTTGCAGACTCATCAATGATGGTACCGCATACCGGAGACTGCGCCGTCCGAAGGCCGGCTTGTCCCCGGCTACCGTCGGGCATGAGCCTTTGCAGTCTCTCGCAGTACCGGCACTTTTAGTTCGTTCGGTAAAAGGATAGGATACAGACCGGTAGGGGCGCCGGTAGTACGGCGCCCGCGAATCGGGATGGCCATACAGGTCGTGTGGTTGTGGATGGCCGTGCGGCATGGCGGTTGTAGAAGGCCATGCGGGGCGCAGCCAGACGCCGTGGTACCGGCGTCCCTACCGACATTGGCAGTTTAACAACCGGTTTTTTCATTGAACACTTATACGGATAGCCGTGCGGCATGGTGGTTGTAGAAGGCCGTGCGGGGCGCAGCCGGACGCCGTAGTACCGGCATCCCTACCGACATTGGCGGTTTAACAACCAGTTTTTTACATTGACCGACAAAAATCTCGCGATTTTTCGCTAATTTTGTGCATAATAATATGCTTAAAATGAAGAGACTTTTCATAGTGCCGGTAGCAGTGGCCGCCACTCTCGCCGGAAATGCTCAGGTCAATGCTCCGTCGCCGCAAGGCTATATCGAACGGGGTACATTGATGTACAGTGACCAAAATTACCAAGGTGCTATTGACCAACTTACTAAAGCACAGAGTTCTACACTTACACCTTCGCAGCGCGAAGAAGCCCGGTGGTTCACCGCCATGAGCCTTCTGCACTCGGGCGACATAACCGAGGCACGACGCATGCTCGAGGACTTCGCGGCCGACTATCCGACGTCGGCACACCGTATCGACGCTGCCATGGCTATCGCAGACTGTGATTTCTATCAGGGCCACTACCTTGAGGCGCTTGACCGCTACGAGTCAGTCGACCCGTCGGCTCTCGACCTTTATGCCGCTGAGGATTACAGCTACCGCACGGCCTACTGCATGATGATGCTTCATGACTATGACAAAGCCATGACGGGTTTCCGCTCGCTTGAAGGTGTAAAACGCTACGCCGATGCTTCAAAATTCTATCAAGGCTATATATATTACGCATCGGGCGACTATGCCGAAGCCAAACGCATGCTCACATCGGTAGACATATCGGCCGCTCCGGGCAACCGCGCCTCCTACTATCTGGCGCAAATAGCCTATATAGAGCGTGACTACAGCCGCGCCCTGTCGCTTGCCCGCACCCACATGGATGACATTGCCGAATACAGACCGGAACTGCAGCGCATAGCCGGAGAGTCGCTCTACAACCTCGGTGAAGAGAGTCAGGCCATCCCCTACCTTCAGCGCTATGTAAGTGAAGTTGCCGACCCGCAGCTGTCTACGCTCTACATACTCGGAGTGAGCCGATACAAAGAGGGCGACACCGAAGGAGCCATCAAAGACCTCACACCCGTGACGGCATGCAACGACGCCATGGGACAGTCGGCTTATCTTTATATAGGCCAGTGCTATCTTCGTCAGGGCAATGTCAACAGCGCTCTTCTCGCTCTTGAGAAGGCTTACCGCATGGACTATGACCGCAACGTACAGGAGACGGCCTTTTATAACTATGCAGTGGCCCGTATGGAGGGCGGTCGCACACCGTTTGGAAGTTCGGTCACCATGTTTGAGGACTTCCTGCGACGCTACCCCGACTCCCGCTATGCCCCCGAGGTACAGGAATATCTCGTCACCGGCTACATGACCGACAACAATTTCGAGAAGGCTCTCGCGTCGATCAACAAGATAAAACGCCCGTCAAAGGCTATACAGGCCGCCAAGCAACGCGTGCTCTACATACTCGGATCGCGCGACCTTGCCGCCGGACGTGTCAATCAGGCCCTCGACCGCTTCAAGGCATCCAAGACCCTTGCCGACAACAACCGCGCTATAGCCAACGAGTGCGACCTCTGGATAGGCGACTGCTACTACCGTCTCGGCGACTATGCACGCGCCTCGTCATCGCTCAACTCATATCTTAAGAATTGCGGCGCCACAGCCGCCAACCGCCCGTTGGCCTACTATGACCTCGGCTACTCACGGTTTGCCGAAAAGCGCTATGCCGATGCCCGCACCGATTTTGAGCGCGTGGTCAAGACTCCCGGCGACCTCGGCGACCAGCTCGTGGCCGACGCCTACAACCGCATCGGCGACTGCTACTATTACTCATCTGACTTCGGCAAGGCGGCTGCAAACTACGACCGGGCCTACGACCTGAATCCATCGGCCGGCGACTATGCACTGTTCCAAAAGGCCATGATGCGCGGACTTACCCGCGACCATAAAGCCAAGCTCCAGCTCATCGACGACATGATGGCCCGCTACCCCGGCTCAGGATTGCTACCCGCCGCGCTTCTCGAAAAAGCGGAGAGCTATGTGGCCCTTAACCGCGATGCCGAAGCGATAGACACCTACGAAACTCTCGTCAAACGCTATCCGTCGACCTCACAGGGCCGCAACGGATATCTGCAGCTTGCCATAACCCTCATCGGTCAAGGCAACAAGTCGCAGGGCATCAACGCCTACAAGACCGTGATAAAGGACTATCCTACCAGCGAGGAAGCGCGAGTGGCCTCTGACGACCTCAAGCGGCTGCTCGCCGACGAAGGACGACTGAACGAATACACCAAATTCATAGCATCCGTGCCCAACGCTCCCAAACTCGAAACCTCAGAGCTTGACGAACTGACGTTCAACGCGGCCGAAAAAGCATATCTCAATGACCACAGCAAGACCGACCGTCTAAAAGACTACGTGGCACAATACTCCGGCGGACGCTTCGAAAGCCAAGCATTAGGCTACCTTACGGAAGCATCGGCTGCCGAAGGCAATGAAGCCGACGCACTCCGTTACGCATCGGCCATCGTAGAACGCTATCCCGACTCTGAAAACGCAGAGGACGCTCTTGCCGTAAAGGGCAACATAGAGTTTAACCGCGGCGAAGGAGAGAAAGCGCTCTCGACATTCCGCTCTCTCGAGAAGCGCGCGTCGGCATCGCGCAACATACATGCCGCCCGCGTAGGCATAATGAGAGTATCACGCGAACTCGGACACTACGATGACGTCATAGCCGAAGCCGACCGCATGCTCGCCTCGACCGTCATACCGGCCGCCGACAAAAATGAGATAATCTATTCGCGCGCCTACGCCATGTCGATGACCGGCAAACCGGCAGAGGCAGTGAAAGCATGGGAGACTCTCGCCAAAGACACCGACGACCTGTATGGAGCAAAGTCGGCATTCTACCTTGCCCAGCACTACTACGACGCTGACCAGCTCAAGAAAGCCCGCACCTCAGTAGAGAAACTGATTGACTCCAATACTCCTCATAACTACTGGCTCGCACGAGGTTATATACTCCTCAGCGACATATGCCGCAAACAAGGCGAGACTTTCGAAGCCAACGAGTATCTCAAAAGTCTTAAAGAGAACTACCCCGGCACTGAAAGCGACATATTCATGATGATTGACGAGCGTCTTAAATAAACCCTTTAACGCATCCACATGACAATGAAACGATTTGTATATATCACCATATTGGGCGCAGCTCTCGCCATGCCGGGAGCCATGACCGCCGACGACCTCAACAAAGAGATTACCGTCGAAAAAGACATTGTGCCGCAGGAGCGCGAAGCATCGCGCCTGAACAGGTTGCCGCAACTTTCTCTGTCACCGGTACAGGCTAAAAAGCTCTCTTGGACTGACCGGGCCATAGCAGCACCCGTCACAAACGATATTTCGGTGCTCGCTCCGGCATCATACGCAGCATCGATAGCACGCAGCCCATACCGCGGCTACATCGACTTGGGCTACTTCCCCGCCATGCAACTCGGCCTGTCGGCCGGCTACCGCTTCATAGACAGCGACGCCACACGACTCGGGGCTTGGCTGCAATACGACGGCAGTCAGTACAAACGTGAGAATGTGCTCGGCAACAAACTCTCATACCGCGACCATAGCGGCGCGCTCGGACTCAGTCTGACCAATGACTTCGAGGATATAGGCACGCTCAAAGCCCGTCTAAGCTATGGAATGTCGACATTCAACTTCCCCACTCTTGAAGACAAAGGACTGTCGCAAAGCACCAACCGCGTGGACTTCGGTCTTGGCTGGCACAGCACTCTCGGAGCATTTTCATACAATATCGGTCTTGATTACGACTACTTCGGGTTCTCTAAAGCGGTCAACGACGAACTGCCCGGGCTGAAAGCGCTCAACGAAAACACAGCGCGATTGTCGCTGGGTGGCCTCTACAGCTTTGATGAGTTCAACAATGTCGGTCTCGACCTCATTGGAGCCGTAAACGGCGTCAATGACTTTGCCGGCATCGGCTCACATACATTCGCTTACATACAGGCGTCACCTTACTATCTCAATCGCGGCAAAAACTACTCGGTGCGTCTCGGCATAGAGTTTGACTACATAAAAGGACTTGAGAACAAGACCCGCATTTACCCCGACGTTCGCCTCGACTGGTCGCCGTCATCAAGTTTCGCTCTCTATGCCCGTTTTTACGGCGGCAACCCGAATCTCAATTCGGCATCGGAACTTTTTGACCAGAACCACTACATCAACCCCTCAATGAGTTTCGGCCCATCGTGGGACAAATACACCGGACGTCTGGGCTTTATCGTAGGCCCGTTTGCCGGAGCCTCGTTTGAAATATGGGGCGGCTATGGAAAAGTATCATCGCTTCCGCTACCGGCACTCGTCGATGAAAACACATCCATCTCTGCCATGGGTTACTACGCCACTTTCAATATGACTTCCGTCAATTACGGCATAGCATTCAATTACACATACCGTGACCTCGCCAAACTGCGGCTGTCATACGAAGGGGCCCCGCAGGACATCGACAAGGGCTATGCACTATGGCTTGACCGGGCACGCAATGTGTTCGACGCCACAGTCACCGTAACCCCCGTAAAAGCACTTGATCTTGAACTTGCATATCGGCTTCGCTCCGGTCGTTCGGTCTATGCGCTTGACCTGTCCGAGGAAAATCCGTTTGATCATATCGCATACACCAAAGTCGGGCTCGGAAACGCCGGTTCACTTGACTTCGGGGCCGCTTACCGTATAACCCCGCAGTTCAGCGTATGGGCACGCGGTGAAAATCTGCTCAACGGCAAGTGGCAGGAAGTATACGGCATACCCAATAAAGGCATAACCGGCCTCATAGGTATCGGCTACAAATTCTAAAATACCTAAATACAAACAACTTAAATGAAACTATCTAAATTTATAGCCTGCGCGGCTGTTTGCGCATTCTCTCTTCAGGCAAGTGCCGTCGAGCCGGTCATACCGCGCGACGACGCCATGGAAAAACGCATTGACCAACTGCTCAAAACACTTACACTCGAAGAAAAGATAGGCCAGATGACCGAGTTGACCCTCGGAGTGCTCGACGGGCCTTACGACCCTGCCCAGCGCGACAATCTCACCATACCTCCCGCCGCGCTCGAACGTGTCATAGGCCAGCACAAGGTCGGCTCCATACTTAATGTAGCCGACATAGCTCTCACACCCGAGCAATGGTACGAGATCGTATCGCAAATTCAGGACTATTCGATGAAGACCATCGGCGTACCCTGCATATACGGCCTTGACATGAACCATGGTGCAAGCTATACGCTCGGAGCCACCCTCTTTCCCCAAAACATAAATATGGGAGCTACATTTAACCGCGACCTCGCACACCGAGGAGGCGAAATAACAGCTTACGAGACACGTGCCAGCGATGTACCGTGGACCTACAACCCCACGGTAGACCTCGGTCGCGATCCACGTTGGCCGCGTATCTGGGAAAACTACGGTGAAGACGCCTACCTGAGCGCACAGATGGGAAGCGCAACCGTGCTCGGCATGCAGGGTCCCGATCCCAACCGCATTGACCGCTTCCACATTGCCGCCAATCTCAAGCACTTCATGGGCTACGGTGTTCCGGTAAGCGGCAAAGACCGCACCCACTCGTCAATCGGCGAGCAGGAGATGCGCGAAAAGCACTTCGCCCCCTATCTCGAAGCCATAACGAACGGCAAGGCTCTATCGATAATGGTCAACTCCACTACCAACAATGGTGTGCCCTTCCATGCCAACGCCCGCTACCTGACCCAATGGCTAAAAGATGAACTCAACTGGGACGGCCTTATCGTGACCGACTGGGCCGACATCAACAATCTCTACCAGCGTGAATACGTGGCTACCGACAAGAAAGACGCCATACGCATAGCCATAAACGCCGGCATAGACATGGCCATGGAGCCTTATGATGTCGACTTCTGCACTCTGCTCAAAGAACTGGTAGAAGAAGGCGAGGTGTCGATGAGCCGCATAGATGACGCTTGTGCCCGCGTGCTTCGCATGAAGATGCGTCTCGGCCTGTTTGAATACCCCAACACCGTTTATACCGACTACCCGCTGTTCGGCTCTGAAGAATTCGCCGCCGCATCCCGGCTGGCGGCCGAAGAGTCAATGGTGCTTTTGAAAAACGACAACGGCATCCTGCCCATAAAATCAGGCACAAAAATACTTGTCACAGGACCCAACGCCAACTCGATGCGTTCGCTCAACGGCGGATGGACCTACACATGGCAGGGTCAGTTTACCGACGCCATAGCCGACCGATACAACACCATCTATGAGGCTCTTGTAAACAAGTACGGCGCACAAAACATAATCTTCGAGCCCGGAGTAAAATACCTTGACTACCAATGGGGAGGCAATTTCGGTCCTGAAGACGCCTCAGGCATACCGGCAGCAGTAGAAAAAGCCAAGGATGCCGACATAATAGTGGCCTGCATCGGCGAAACAAGCTACTGCGAGACTCCCGGCAACATCAACGACCTAAACCTGTCAATAAATCAGACAGCACTTGTAAAACGTCTTGCCGCAACCGGCAAACCTGTCGTACTCATACTCAACGAAGGCCGTCCGCGACTGATCAACGACATAGTACCGCTGGCTGACGCCATTGTCGACATAATGCTGCCGGGCAACTACGGCGGTGACGCACTGGCCGACCTTCTTGCCGGCGACGCCAACTTCAGCGGACGCCTGCCCATCACATACCCCAAGCACAGCGCCGGCCTCATCACCTACGATTTCAAAAAAGGCGAGAGCAGCCAGACAATGTCGGGAGCATATAACTATGACGCAGTGGTTGACGTTCAATGGCTCTTCGGCACCGGCATGAGCTACACCACGTTCAAGTACGGCAACCTGCGCGTAAACAAACCCGAATTCAAAGCCGGCGACCAACTGATATTCAACGTCGAAGTCACAAACACCGGAAAGGTAGCCGGCAAAGAGAGCGTGTTGCTCTTCTCAAGCGACGTGGTGGCATCGACTTCTCCTGACGTGCGCCGCTTGCGACAGTTCGAGAAAATCGACCTGCAGCCCGGCGAAACCAAGACCGTCAGCCTTAAAGTACCGGCCAACGATCTTGCCTTTGTAGGCTACGACGAAAAGTGGATTCTCGAAAAAGGCGACTTCCGCATTCAGGTAGGCGACCAAGTCATCACAGTCCGCGCAACCGAGACCAAAAAGTGGGACACCCCCAACCGCAACTGACCAAGCCATACAGCGGCAATGCAAAGGCCGGCTGAACCGTTAAACACAGTCTTTCCCTGATTACGGGTCGCAGTCAGACGCCGTGATACTGGCGTCCCCACCACAAACACAGCCGCATATACAATAAAGAACAGGCTCATGAAGCAACTTTCATGAGCCTGTTCTTTATATATACTTTAGCCTTTAGAGCCGGTCAACAGATCGTACATCCTGCCATAAGCGGCGGCATGCAACAGTGTCAGCAAAGCGTCCCTTTCAACAGGAATGTGTCCGCGCCTTGCATCCCAGTATGTAGATATATCAGGATAATCACCATACATTGTTCTGACTGACTCACTTATTATATTTATACAGTCGTTTACGGCAGAGTCTGATTCGCCAAGATGATCATCGGCTATCTCCAGCTTATCGGCAGGGACATCATCATATATAACTGCATTAGGATCGATTTTTAAATCCAGATACTTCCTCACCGTTTCAATATCATAATGAAGCACACTCTTGTACAGCTCAACTTCCGCTCTGTCATAGCCTAAAGCCACTATGTCGTCTACGACATCCATTTTATCATAACGTACCGACATCGCATCCACATCAAAAAAATCGCCCATATAAGGAGCGAAATCAAAATCGGCTAAATCATAGCCGTATTCAGATGACCAAAAATCGGCAAGCTCGCGACACTGCTTAAGATTATCCTTATAAACACAGTCATCCAAAGGCAAGAAACCGCCACACTTGTCAAGCAATATCAAATTACAGGCCGTAACGGCGTAAAGAGGCAGAGGCACTGAACAAAATCCTACATTTTCCAGTATAGCCTTATCGAACCGCCCGTCGCGTAAAACCTCAATCGCACGCTTTGAAAGATTCTGCATCACATATGACATCAACCAGCCCGTGTTGTTGACTATGTATCGCTCTTTTCTTGTCATGACACAACTTACATCACTTCCGTGGGGATATTGTGCCCTTCACCGTTATCGCGCGATGTTTAACAATTGCAGATTATCGAGCACCGTCTGCTGCGCCACCTGCTGCAGGTATTCAGCCAATTCAGCGTCAAGTCCGGCAAAATAGGAGCTTTGATAAGGACACTGCACGATTGTCGTGTAAATTACATTTGCGGCCAGATAGCTGCCCGCTTTGGACGGATGAGAGCCATCAGGCCAGTAAAGCGTGGTGTAAGGCCTCTCCTTGCGAACCCTCATCCAAGCCAGTCCGACCGGAGCACACCATGCGTCATTTTCATAAGCCATTTCCAGATAACTTGTAGCAAGCCGATGCTGCATTCCTTCGTAAGTATCTATTATGGGGTAATTTTTAATCCGGTGCAGAGTCCCGTATTTATGGCCCCATGTCATATAGAATATGACTTTCGCATCAGGGTTATAACGCTTCACAATGCTGTCGAGGCGTGCGGCATCGAGATAGGTATTTTCAGCGACTACACGGGTAGGGCCGGCAGGAGCCGTACTTTGTTCCTGAAGTATGACATAATCCCAGTTACCACGCTCAATGGCCTTCACAAGTTCGCCATTCTGCAGATGCCTTTTAAGCGTACATCCCCCGGGTGCAAAAACAGTGGGAGATATCGCTATCTTCTGATCCTGACCGACATGAGCGGCTATTTCACGGACCATATTGTACATCTCGTGGTAATACGTATAACTGTTACCTATAAAAAGCACCTGCAATGAATCGGGTTTCTGATTGGCCGAAAGCGATAGATTGACCAGTACTATGGCAAAAAACAAAAAAACTCTCTTTCCCATAATCAATTTTATCATATACAAATATAAAGATTAAAAATCATTCTATCTGAAAAATTGTTATCAAAGGAAATGTTATTTGCAAAATAGGCGCATTGTCGTTATCTTTGACAAAGTCTTAGATACTCCCGCTCGGCAAAACCCAAATAAATTTGGTTTTGCGCTCGGCTTGTTCGTATCTTTGACAAAGTCTTAGATACTTTCGCTCGGCAAAACTCAAATAAATTTGGTTTTGCGCTCGGCTTATTCGTATCTTTGCTCATAATGCTTTATGCACTTTAAATTTTAATTTAATCTCTTTGTACTCATGGGAACATTAGCCATCATCAAGAATGACCCTTGGTTAAAACCGTTTGCCGCCGCCATTGAAGGACGACATCAGGACGCAATCAATAAGGAACGGGAACTGATTGCCGCCGAAGGCTCGCTGAAAGCGTTTGCCAACGCTTACAATTATTTCGGGCTTCACCGTACCGACACAGGATGGGTATTTCGCGAATGGGCGCCAAACGCCACAGGCATCACCCTTGTAGGCGACTTCTCAGGATGGAAAGAATACCGTAAGTACGCCCTTAAACCCAAAGCCGGAGGCGTATGGGAGATTAAACTGAAAAAAGATGACCTGCACCACGGCGACCTATATAAAATGGTCGTATGCTGGGAAGGAGGATGCGGAGAGCGCATACCGGCCTATGCCACCCGCGTCGTGCAGGACGAACAGAGCAAAATCTTCTCCGCCCAAGTATGGGCACCAGAAACACCCTACAAGTGGAAAGTCAAAAAATTCACTCCCGATACCAAGCCCCTGCTTATATACGAGTGTCACATAGGCATGGCACAGGAGCGCGAGGGAGTGGGTTCGTACACGGAATTTAGAGAAAAAGTGTTGCCGCGCGTAGTAGCCGACGGCTACAACACCATACAGATAATGGCCATACAGGAGCACCCCTATTATGGCTCGTTCGGCTATCATGTGTCGAGTTTTTATGCTCCGTCAAGTCGCTTCGGTACACCCGAGGAGCTGAAAGCCCTTATCGATGCGGCCCACGAAGCCGGCATAGCCGTAATCATGGACATCGTACACTCTCACGCCGTTAAAAATGAAGTCGAAGGCCTCGGACGCCTTGACGGAAGCTACGACCAGTACTTTTACGGCGACAGCCGCCGCGAGCATCCGGCTTGGGATTCATTGTGCTTCGACTACGGCAAAAATCAGGTGATTCACTTCCTGCTGTCCAACTGCAAGTACTGGCTCGAAGAATTCAAGTTTGACGGCTTCCGATTCGACGGCGTCACGTCCATGTTGTATTACAGCCACGGACTCGGACAGGCATTCGGCTCTTATGACGACTACTACAACGGGGGTCAGGACACAAATGCCATAACCTACCTGACACTCGCCAACAAACTCATACATGAAGTAAACCGCCGCGCCATAACCATAGCAGAGGAGATGAGCGGCATGCCCGGCCTCGCGACTCCGTTCAAAGCGGGCGGCATAGGCTTCGACTACCGCATGGCTATGGGCATACCTGACTACTGGATCAAGATGCTCAAAGAGAAAAAGGACGAGGACTGGCATCCGACATCCATATACTGGGAGCTCACCAACCGACGGGCCGACGAAAAGACCATCAGCTACGTAGAGAGCCACGACCAAGCCCTTGTAGGCGACAAGACGGTAATATTCCGCCTTATAGACGACCAGATGTACTGGCACATGACCAAAGGCGATGACAACGCCACCGTAAACCGCGGCATAGCCATGCACAAGATGATACGCCTCGTCACCCTCGCCACCATAAACGGCGGCTATCTTAACTTCATGGGCAACGAATTCGGTCATCCGGAGTGGATTGACTTCCCCCGCGAAGGCAACGGCTGGAGCTACAAGTATGCCCGCCGCCAGTGGGATCTCGTAGACCGCAAAGAATTGCGTTATTGCGAGCTCAACGACTTCGACAACGCCATGATACGACTTGTGGGCGATGTATACGACTTCCAAGCACTCCCTGTTGAAAAACTGTGGGACAAAGATGACGACCAAGTACTTGCGTTCAAACGCGGTGACCTCGTATTTGTATTCAACTGGGCTCCGTTCAAGTCCTACGACGGCTACGGGTTCCTTGCTCCGGAAGGTGAATATGAGGTAGTATTGTCAAGCGACAGCAAAGAGTTTGGCGGCTTCGGCAACATTGACGAAGGCATACACCACTTCACACAGCCCGACCCGCTATATTCCCCCGACAGCAAAGGATGGCTCAAGCTATACCTGCCCGCACGCACGTGTCAGGTACTCCGCCTTATAAGTCACAAAAAATAACAATTAATTAACGATGGACCGACGTCACTTCCTTAAAAGCACGGCTCTCGCCGCCGTTGCCATGGCCACTCCGCGATGGCTGATATCGGCTCCTTCGTCACCTACCAAAGAACGTAATTTCACAGGCCGGCTACAACTTTCGTTTGTTCCCTATGAACTGAAATTGCGCCATTCATTCAATCTTGCACGTTCAAGCCGCACCACAACGCCCGACGTTCTGGTGCGGCTCCAATACGACGGAGTCACCGGTTACGGTGAGGCCTCCATGCCTCCTTATCTCGGCGAGAGCGTCAAGTCGGTCACTGATTATCTGGCGTCACTCGACCTTTCGCAGTTCAACGATCCGTTTCGAATGGATGATATACACGAATATCTCGATTCGGTAGCTCCCGACAACCGTGCCGCCAAAGCTTCGGTCGACATAGCGCTACACGACCTTGTAGGCAAACTTGTCGGCGCGCCGTGGTATAAACTGTGGGGACTGTCGCCCGAAAAAGCTCCTGACACCTCTTTTACAATAGGCATCGACATCCCCGATATAGTAAGAGTAAAGATATCGGAAGCCGCCCCTTACAACATATTAAAGGTAAAAATGGGGCTTGACCGCGACATGGAGACAGTAGAGATAATACGTGAAAGCACCGACAGGCCCATATGCGTGGATGTAAATCAAGGATGGACCGACAAACACAAGGCTCTCGAGATGTGTAACTGGCTTGCCGAACGCAACTGCCTTTTCGTAGAACAGCCCATGCCCAAAGAAATGATCGACCAGACGGCATGGCTGCGCGAACGCTCGCCGCTGCCCATCGTGGCCGACGAGTTTCTGCAACGTCTTGACGACGTACGTCGTGCTTACGGAGTATATGACGCCATAAATATCAAGCTTATGAAGAGCACAGGCATGCGCGAGGCAAAACAGATGGCCGAGCTGGCCCGGGCTCTCGGCATGGACGTCATGCTCGGATGCATGACCGAGACATCATGCGCCATCTCGGCCGCATCACAACTGGCGCCTCTTGCCAAGTGGGCCGACCTCGACGGCAACCTCCTCATAACCAACGACTGCTTCGACGGCGCCAAAATCATCAACGGCAAAGTCACCATCCCCGCCGACCGCCCCGGCATCGGCGCTCTTCCCGTCTGAATTGACGCTCCAAACCGACCGAGAAGAAATGCAATTGCCGAATGTAAGGTGGCCAAATTGCCGAATAGAAAGCAGCCAACTTGCCGAACAGAAAACGGCCAACTTGCCGAACAGAAAGCAGCCAACTTGCCGAACAGAAAGCAGCCAACTTGCCGAACAGAAAGCAGCCAACTTGTCGAATAGAAAGCAGCCAACTTGCCGAATTGGAAAATATTCATTACCTTTATGCCAGATAATATTCAGAGATATGGGAACTTACAAACCTCGGATAGCCGATAAAATATTAGCTGACAAATTAGAGTCAGCCGGCGGCGTACTTATACAAGGGCCGAAATGGTGTGGCAAAACCACGACCGCCGAACAGCACGCACAAAGCGTGCTTTACATGTCCGATATCGAGAATATGGAGATGGCTCAGGTCGGAGTCAAAAACCTGCTACAAGGAGCGACTCCGCGTCTCGTAGACGAGTGGCAGGTAGCGCCACAATTGTGGGATGCGGCACGCCATGAAATCGATCACCGCCACGAAGAAGGACAATTCATATTCACGGGCTCGGCCGTTCCTGCCGATTCATCTAAAATAGTACACACCGGGACAGGACGATTTTCCCGTATGAATATGCGCACCATGAGCCTCTTTGAATCAGGCGACTCCAACGGCGGTATATCGCTTGAACAACTGTTTGATAACGCTGGAGAAGACATTTTCGCACAGACTGACATTGACATAAACCGGCTCGCCTATCTTACTTGCCGAGGCGGTTGGCCATCGTCAATAAAGATGACCGAGCGCAACTCTCTTACCCAAGCTTATGACTACGTAGATGCTGTAATATCGTCAGATATAAGCCGGGTTGACGGGGTAAACCGTGATCCGGCCAAAGCGAGCCGCATACTGCGCTCTCTGGCCCGTAATCAGGGTTGCCCGTTATCAATCAGCTCAATACGCGACGACATAAAAGGCAATGAGACATCAACTATCAGCGATGACACGATAGCCTCTTATATAAATGCGCTCAAAGAGATATTTGTCGTGGACGACGTGCGCGCATGGAATCCCAACCTCCGTTCACGGACGGCAATACGCACTTCCGACACCCGATATTTCGTTGATCCGTCGATAGCCACAGCCGCCCTCGGCATAGGCCCAAAGGCACTGCTGAAAGACCTGAGCACATTCGGCCTGATACTGGAAACATTGTGCATAAGAGACCTGCGCGTATATGCGTCGGTGATGAACGGGGAAGTGTATCACTACCGCGACAAATCAGGACTTGAATGTGACGCGGTGGTTCATCTTCGCGACGGACGCTACGGCCTTGTCGAGATAAAACTCGGCGGCGAGAACGCCATAGAATACGGGGCATCTACATTGAAAAATCTATGTGCGAAAATCGACACCGACAAGATGTCGGCTCCGGCATTTGCAATGATACTTGTCGGAGTGGGCAAATATGCCTACCGGCGTCTCGACGGAATATTGGTAGTGCCTGTCGGCACTCTGCGCGAATAGGTTTTTCATGCCGTAACTGCATGCAGTTAACATCAGCTACTATAATTTGTTACAATCGTTCATCCACGACATTGAGAAAATGCGATAACTTTGCATCAGAATTAACAAATTACGTAATTAACCAAGACCTGAAAACCAATGAAAAAGTTTTTATTAGCCGTCGTGGCGGCTATGGTTATCGGCTCTAATGCCGATGCCTTGATACTGCGCACGACAGTAACACAAGGTGAGATTGAGGGAGTAGAGCATGAAGGAGCGGCTCTATACAAAAAAATCCCATATGCAGAGGCTCCCGTAGGAAATCTGCGCTGGAAAGCACCTGTACCCAAAAAGCCGTGGGAAGGCGTGTATAAATCAGATTCATGGGGCAATCGTCCGCCACAGCACACCGATCCAAACCAAAGCGGCGGCGACATACCCATGAGCGAGGACTGCCTGTACCTGAGCGTGACGACACCGGCAAAAAGCAAAGACGAAAAACTTCCGGTATTTGTAATGATACATGGCGGAGGCTTTGTAAGCGGTTCATATATCGGCACACAGGAGAGTTTTGTCAACGAAGGCATAATCTATGTGAGCATCGAATACCGTCTCGGAGCGCTCGGCTTCATGAGCCATCCCGAACTCGGTAAAGAATCAGGCAACGGTCTGTCGGGCAACTACGGCATACTCGACCAGATAACCGCACTCAAGTGGATACATGAAAATATCGGTGCATTTGGCGGCGACCCGGAAAAAGTCACCATAGCCGGCGAGTCGGCCGGAGGCATATCGGTCAGCATACTGTGTGGATCGCCTCTGTGCAAAGGCCTGTTCAGGGGCGCCATCTGTGAGAGCGGAAGCTCGTTCTGGCCCGTGGCCGAAGAGCGCAACGGCAACACGGCCATGTGCACTCTTGCAGGAGCTGAAAAAGCCGGAGTGGAGTTTCAGAAACGTTTCGGCAAGAAAAACATCAAACAGATGAGATCGGTCGACGCACAAAGCATAGTCGACAGCACAAAGATGGAAGACTTCTGGCCTATAGTCGACGGATATGTCATAACCGACGATCAGTACAAGCTCTATGAAGCCGGCAAGTACAATGACGTAAACGTCATAGTGGGCAGTAACTCCGACGAGGGCTCGATATTTGCCTTCCCCATGCCTGTTGAGTACTATCAAAACCGCATACGCTCTATATACGGCGACTGGGCCGACAGACTTCTCAGCCTATACCCCGCTACCAATCCCGAAGAGGTGTACTTCGCACAGTCCGACATATTCCGCGACGGGTCGTTTGCATGGGGCACCTATGCGTGGGCCAATCTTCAGAGCCGTACCGGTAAAGGCAAAGTATATGTATACTACTTCGATCAAGACTCCGAAAACACCATAATGCGCAGCCGACGCGGCGGAGCAAGCCATGTAGCCGAAATGCCGTTTATATACGGCTACACATTCCGCGGCAAGATGAGCGAAATCGACAACCACATGCTACAGATTATGTCGCGCTACTGGATAAACTTCACAAAAACGGGAAATCCCAACTCCGAGGCACTCCCCTACTGGACTCCTTACGAGCAAGACAAGAGCACGGTCATGATCATGCGCAACGGCTTCTACCTCGACCAAGTACCCAACAGACCGCAGATAGACTTCTTCGAGGAATTCTTTAAGAGCAAGCGCAAATAATAATACTGCGTTACCATAAAAAGATGTCCGGCACATCGCGTTTGCGATATGCCGGACACTTTTTTATACTTCGGTGCAGATCACCGTTTAGGCATAGTCTTGGAAAGGGGCTTCTCGTGGCGCAACATGCGTGCCGCCTCACCCGTGAGCCATAGATAGTGGTCGCTCGGCTTGCCGTCCATGCCGACAAACTCAATCTCCTTGCCTACCGGAGGATTGTCGGAGCACTTAAATATAGCGGTGCCCTCGTTGACCTCGTCAAACATGGCCACATACAGCATCGTGGCGCCGGCATTGAGCGCCGTGTATATCTGTTGCCAGTAGAAGCGTCCGCCCTGACGCGGTATAGAACCGGATGGCTTCACATCATCAGGAAACTCGAAGCGGCTCAGATTATGCCAGCTGAAACCGGGAGTAACAACAGGCACATATCCTATACCACGCTCGGCGCACCACTTCATATCGCCCATTATTACGTCGCGATAGCGGTCCATATCATTATGCAGCAGCGGAGTGAATCGCTGAACCATCCACGGCAGAACAATGTCGCACTTGGCAATGAGTTCATGCAGGTAGGGGTCGTTGACGCAATCGGCATTAAGGTCGCGCCAAAATGTAGGCACACCCACCATGACACTGCAACCGCCGTACTCAGGGTCATTTTTCAAGAAATCAATAAACCGTTCAAGTCCTATATTGCGTATGTTGTAGGGACGGTCGGGGAAACCGACACCCCATATGGTCACCAACGGCTTGCCGTTGTAAAACACGTATGTATTGTCGCCGTCAGGATTTGTGACACGCAAAGAGTCGACAAGATACTTCCAGTCATCGACAAGCATGGAGCAGTTGTCGGTGGCGGGGTTCAGTCCCGACAGGTCATACATGACACCTATTGCCCGGTCATATTTGCGGGCCGCCTCCATAGCATTGGCCAGTACATGGCTGCGCTTACGCGCATCAGGCTTTGCCGCACCCCAGAAACGCTGCATGAACACACCGTCGAGCCCATAGTCTTTCATCCATTTGAAGTGCAGGTCCACGGTACTTTTGTCATCAGACGAGAAAAAACGCGCACCGCTACCATCGGCATGCTTCAGCCCGGTAGGATATGTCTTCTCATATTCGCTGACATCAGGCCACATGTCGATGCGCACCTGTTTCTCATCTCCGAACCAAGTGCCTTTCTTAGGCTGATGAAACCAGCCTTGATAACCGGCCATAACAAGCCCGTCATATGACGGATACTTGGTTGTCCGGGAATGTTTGGTGCCGGCACAAAGTCCGGCCACAAACAACATCCCCATAAATAATGCGATTGCTCTCTTTATATTCATTTGCCTGTACGTTTTTCAGTTTCGAAACTCAATGTGAAATTCTCTATTGATATATCGCCGCGTTTTACGCGAAGTTCAAGGAAATGCTCTCCTGCCTGAAGAGGCAGCTCGAGCACCATATCCTGCCAACCGGTGGATGCCTTGTCGGGAAGATACTCGCCACGCATCGAGGTAAGATACTCTGCATCCTCCATCACGGCCAACCGCGAATTGGGTATACTCTGACGCAGCCTTATGCTGACTTTATATGTGCCGCGCTTCTCGACATTAATGCTGAAACGCAACCACTCTTCGGCGCCGAGTGTAACAAAATCGGCATCACGGGCCGGAGCCTTCTTGGAACAGGTGAAATAGCCCTTTGAATTCTTGCCTCTGTTATAATTGACCGCCGGCACAGTCAACGGAGCCGAAGCCAAAAGCGTGATAGGCGTCGACAGATAAGGTTCGCCCCATGTATTGACCATGGCTATGGACCCGTCGGGGTTATAAACAAGTTCGTCGAAGCACACCGAGCGCAGATTGCCGCGTCCGGAATAGTCGGCAGTATGGTAGAACTGGTACCACTTGTCTTTAAACTTGACTATAGACCCGTGGGTGGTATCGTGACCGTGGGCAAGCATATACACACCTTTGGGAGTGTAAGGTCCGAGAGGATCGTCGGCCACAGAATAGCGCAGATGATTGTTCTCGAAGTTATTGTCGGAATGGCTGAGATAATACTTGCCGTTGTACTTGTGTACCCACGGCGCCTCATGGAAGTCTTCAAACGCGCCGAGCTGTTTCATTTCACCGTCAAGCTTGGTCCAGTCATCTCTGCGCAGTTTACCTCCCCAACAGCCTTTGCCGCCACCGCCTACATATATATAGGGCTGACCGTCATCGTCGACAAACAGACAGGGGTCTATGACCGAGGGCACACCTTTGATGTAGCCTTTCGGATCAAAGGGTCCGGCCGGAGTGCGCGATGTAGCCACAAATATGCCCCATACATCCTCTACGTTTGACAGTTTGTGAGGATAGATGAAGTAATACAGACTGTCGGCAGGATTGTATCCGCAGTCGGGAGCCCACATAAAGCCGTCGGAACCGATGCCGGTAACGGCGTTGGATGTGGCAGCGTTCATGACCTCGCCGTGATCAGTCCAGTTGACAAGATCTTCAGTCGAGAAGATATGATAACGGTCCATGTAGTCGCATCCGCGCGGCGGCTCAAGGTCATGCGATGCATAGACATAAAGTACGTCGCGTCCGTCGATGTTCCATACCCGGGCCGACGGATCGGCAGTATAGAGCGCTCCTACAAGACCGCAGTCCTTCATAGGCGACGTGAAGTCAAGAAACAGCGGATTGTCGGTATACACCGATGTGCGCGGATAGTCAAATGACAGAGCCGAAGCAGGCTTTTTGTAGTCACCTACGCGTTCGAGAGCAAACCAATCGAAATTGATACCGCCCGCGGGCACCCACTTTATGACATGACGGCCCTTTGTCAGATATACGCCGTCGGTTGTATCGAGCGTATATGTATCCCATCCGTTGCCAGTGGCATAGAGCATCGAGCCGGCGGCATTGCCGTCAACCTCGAAATAGTATGGCGACCGGTCGTCAGACGCCGTACTTGCCGAAATACGGTACTCTCCCGGCTGAGCCACGTCTACCGTATAGCACAGCCAGTCTTTACCGGCCGAGACATTGCCTACAGACCATCCGTCGGCGGTCTTGCTGACCGACACGGCGACCTTGTCGCGGCGATACTCGTTGTCGCCGCCGTTGTTGAACGAATAAGCCTTACCGGCAGCTCCGCCGTCGAAGTCCTCGGCCTGAATTTTGGTCAGACCGCTTTTCATCACTTTCGGCACACCATTATAAGCCTTACCGGTATAACTTTTCAGAAATTTTCCGGGAGTCGTGCCGGAGTCGTAATAATCGTAGATGTATCCGTCGGGCACGGCACAAAAGCCTCCGAGAGACAATGACAAGGCCACTGCCGACAGCACTGTACGTTTTATTTTCATTGTATTTTAAATTTTATGGTTAAGTCTAAGATTGATTTATCGTGATTCGGGATTCACATAAGCCGCATTGAGCAGAGGCATGAAGTCGGCACGGTTATCGCAGTAGAAGAAGCCGTAGAAGTCATTGTTAAGATCATCGCGACGTACTTTGACGGTTATCTTGTTCCACCCCGATTTAAGCGGCAGTTCATGGAAACGGGCCTCGTTAAGGGCCTGCTTTACAGCCACCGGCCTGTCATTCACAGCAAGCTCGGCTTTTTTGCTCTTGACCTCAAAACTCAGTTTAGGCACATTAGGCTCAATCAGCAGATCATCGAGCGGACGCGGACTATAGGCATAGAACACGAGTTCTGCCATATCACCGCCGTTTTTGGCGAAATGCTCCTTGGCAGAAGCAGGCAACATGACCTTGCCGTCGCGGTGGAAGAAAACGTCGTTGGCATCAATCTCGCGCTGACGACACTGCACTCCGGCGTTGCCAAGCAGACGCGAAAGAGTATTGAAGCCCTTTTCAGAGTTGGCAAACTCAGTAAGCGTACTTACGTACATATCGGAAGTTTTGCCGGGATAACGTACGAAGACTGCCGTAGCTTCGGGACACTCGTTCTCGCTGCGCAGTACCGACGCCGTCTTGAGTTCCTCAGCGCGCTTGTTCCATTTGCGCCAGTCGGTACGGCAAGCGTCAAGAAGCACCTCTCCGTTATCGACAAACCGGCCCGACAAAGCATTGCGTGACACATCGCCGACCTGAACCTCGCAGAAGTAGAAGTCGCTGTTGTTGAAGCCGCGGAGCCATGAACTCTGCACGGGTATAAACGACGAGCGCACGAGCGGAGTCACTTCAAGACGGTCAGGCAACAACGCCGACAGCGATTTGACAGCCTCCGGAGTCACGCCCCACAACCATACATCGGCGCCTTTGGCTTCCAGCCCCTTGATTTTCGCGATGTCATCAGCAGACACTGCCGACGATGCATCTACTATCACAAGAGCCGAAGCAGGCTTCTTGATGCGTGCACTCCATATAACACCCTGTTCGTCAAGAGTACGCTTGACATTGCCGTCGGCATCACCGAAAAACATCACCTCGCCATAAGGCTTGGCGGCATTGGCGGCCGGTGCCTCATAAACAGACTTATCAACTTCGGCCCACTCGCTCCATGCCGGAGCTCCGGGAGCATTGGCAGCACGCAATGCCGCAAAAAGCGGCCACTCCTCATACAAGGGCAGACTTGGGTCATAACCGGGATTGAAAGTTGTGCAGTAAGGGCCTACGCGCTCGGGCTGAACACCGGGAACACCCTCGACATATTCACCGAAGAATATACCGTCATCCTCAAGCGACGGAGCCACAGTTATGTCGCGTTTGCCGAGAGGGAGCGGCTTTAGACCGTACCACGCCATATTGAATATGGTGCTGAAACTTGCTCCCATATTGCGTTGGTCAGCTATAAGATTATAACACTCGTTGGCAAGACCCTCCATGCGTCCGAGCTGCGATTCATATGCGCGTTCGCCATTGTATTTCGACACCTGCTCGGGAGTACCGTAATAGGCCATACTGTGCTCACCCATACCCCACGGCTTACCGATAGCCTTCCATCCGTTCATTGAATTTGTGTCTCCATAATGACCGACTGTCACAGGAAGTATGCCGTCGCCGTCATCTTCACCGTCTGACGAAATCCACGGACGCGTAGGGTCTATGTCGCGTACTATGTCGCGCCACTCCTCCCATGCCTTGACCTGCAACGGCATAAGGTCGGGACGGTTGTATACATAAAGTATTACGGGCTTGTTTTCGTTGCTGACCGACCAACCGAATACCGACGCATGGTTACGGTCGCGCTTCACGAAGCGTGACAGGTGATCCTTCGAGTGTTCCCAGAACTTGTCAGAGTCGAGTTTCGGACCTCCGTCAGAAGCCCAGTTGGCTGTCTCGTCGAGCACACATATGCCCATTTCATCAGCCATATCGAGATAAAAACGCGGATAGACCTGTGCATGAGGGCGCACAGCATTGCCGTTCATGTCCTTTATGGCCTTAAACCAAGCCCACGCGTAACGGCGCGTCATCTGGGGTATGCCTTGGAAGTGCCATGAGTCACTACGTAGAGCATACGGTTTGCCGTTAAGACACTGCTTGTCGCCTGCCAACGTCCACTGTCGCCATCCGAAACGCTCGTACTTTTTGTCAATGACATTCTTTTTGTCAGCCACATCGAGCACAAGGCCATACAGGTTAGGATGCTCGGGACTCCATAAGTTGAGCCTGCCGTCAACTTTCACCGACAGCGTGGTCTTTACCGAAGAGCCTGCCGGTACTGACACTTTAACGGGAGTTATCGCAAGGGCGCTTGCTCCGAGCATAGACTTGGGTTCGGGAGCCGAGTTTACGTCATTGCCGGCAAGATTGATCCACTGCCGCACATCACCGCCCAATGTCACATCGGCTTTCTTGGCCGTATTATTGGTAAGTTCAACTTCGACTTCCAGCAGATCTTTGTCAACAAGAGGTTTTACAAATACGTCACTCACCTGTATCTTGGGCATGGCAAGCAGATATACATCCTGCCATATACCGTTTATATGGTAGCCCCACATAGAGCCTGCCGGCACAATACGCCGGCCCACGGTCGAGTTGTCCTCAAAGAGCTTCTGGCTCCTCACACCTACAAGTACCTCGGCTTTCTCGCCGGGAGTGACTATGTCGGTCACGTCAAACGAGAACGGGAGAAACAGGTCAAAGTTCTCGCCTACTTTATGTCCGTTGACATACACCACAGCCTCTCCGGCAACGGCCTCGAAATACAACTTTATATCCTCTCCCGCCCAGTCGGCCGGCACGGTAAAGTCTTTTTTCAGCCATCCCATCAGTATGTCGTCCCACTCTGCGGGATATGACGGATAGTTGCGGTGGTCGGGGCCTTCAAGGTCGCGGTTGGCAAAACTGTTGATGTTCCACGGCGAAGGTATCTTTATCGGAGTCTTGCTCCATCCTGACGATACCGGAGCCGGCAGCTCCGGAGCCACTCCGGCCCCTTGCCTGTAGTCGGAGGGAGTCTTCACCGGTTGAAAATCCCAGTAACCGTTAAGACACAATTCCTGACGATAAGGTTGTTCCGCCTCGTTCACTATCCCTGTCGAAGGTGCAAACCGGAAGGGATAGGTGGTCTTCGCCACTGCGGAAACTGTGGAGAAGACCAGTGCGATAATGATTGAAATCGTTACTTTATTCTTTTTCATGATTGAAATAATGTTTGGTCTGTTTTTTTCGCAAAAGTCAGTTTACGCCCTTAATACTATATTAAATATTAAGTTAATTCATAAGAAAAGTCCCGTTTCATGCTGTTAAACATAAAACGGGACTCGTTTATAAAGCTATTGTTATTATTTTTTCAAGGTAAAGCTGAGTTTTTTCAGTAAAGCGTCATCGGAAGTGCCTCCATAAAGTATCTCATAATCGCCGGGCTTAACTTTCATTACTTCCTCCTCCCGGTCAAAAAACTCAAACGCAGCCGACGGCAAAGCAAACTCAACGCCTACAGTCTCGCCGGCACGTGTGGCTACGCGACGGAAGGCGCGCAACGATTTTTTAGGACCGTAAGGGTCCTGTAGATTTCTCACATAAACCTGCACAATCTCGTCGCCGTCCATCTGCCCGGCGTTAGTCACCGGCACGTTAAGCACAGCCACCGCTTCACCACCGTCAGCCAACGGCTTTATCGTGGCATCGCCATAGCTGAACTCGGAGTAGCCCAGTCCGTGACCGAAGGGGAACAGAGGCTTGCCCTCAAAGTAACGGTAAGTGCGGTTGTCCATATAATAATCCTCGAAGTCGGGAAGATCGCTTGTCGAAGCATAGAACGTCACAGGCAGACGACCTGACGGATTGCAGTCGCCGGCCAGCACATCGGCGATAGCCGTTCCGCCGGCCTCTCCGGGATAAAAGGCAGTGAGCACAGCATCGCAGTTTTCAGCGGCCCAAGGCATGGCCACAGCACTGCCCGAACACATGACAAACACCACAGGACGACCTGTCGCTTTAAGTGCCTGAAGCAAACGGTCCTGAACTGCAGGTAGCTCTATGGCCGTACGGTCGCCACCACGGAAGCCGTCAAGATGCACTCCCATCTCCTCTCCTTCAAGATGAGGCGAAAGACCGCCCACAAATATTATAGCGTCGGCATCGGCCACTTGCGAGGCCACACTCTTATAATCAAGGGACACCCGCTCTCCGAGGTCAAATTTAAGGTCGGCCGAACCGTAAGCCTGATAATATTCAAGTACTATGTCATAACCGCGTCCTTTCTTGGCATCAAGCACATAAGTTATGTCGGACTTATGGCCTTCGCCCCACTCGTCTATCACGGGCTTGCCGTCAATCAACAGGCGGAAGCCGTCATCGCCTTCGACATGAAATGTGACCTCGCCCGACTCAGCCGGTACATAACGGCCCTCGAAACGCGCGCTGAAATTCACCACAGGTACATCGGGAGCAAAGGCGGTCTCACCGTTGTTGGTCAGGTTGAGCGGCTCACCGAAATAGGTAACACGCATAGGATCGCCATCAAGCGTTCTATTGTTCCAGAACGAAGCCTTCATGCCCTTGCGTCCGTCAGCCGACATCTTGTCAAACTCGCTAAGGGTTACCGTCTCGTCCACATAGTCACATCCTTTAAGATACACCACCTCTGTTTCGGGAAACTTGGAGCGTATGCCGTCAAGTATCGTCACAGATGACTTCGGGAAACCGTTGTAATTGCCCCACATCATAACAGAGTCATTGGCGTTTGGACCGAGAACCGCAATTTTTTTAATCCCGCGGTCAAGCGGAAGTGTGTTGTTGCGGTTGGTCATCATGACTATACTCTTGCGTGCCATCTCCAGCGCCTTGGCACGATGAGAGTCGCAGGCCACGAGAGAATCTGAAAGGCTCCACCACGGCGTAAGTTCGTCATCAAACAGATTGCCAAGCTGAAAACGTGCGCGCAACAGACGGAATACAGAACGGTCAAGGTCAGCCTCGTTCATAAGTCCGGCTTCGATACTACTCTTTATATCGGGATAGGCTCTGTCGCCGCACTCAAGGTCGTTGCCAGAAAGGAGAGCATCGGCGGCAGTCTCGAGCTTTGACTTGTGAGTGCCGTGACCGTAAGGCTCGCGGGTGAAAAAATCGCCGAGAGCGCCACAGTCCGATACCACCACGTCGTCATATCCCCAATCGTCACGCAATATTTTTTTCAACAATTTTTTATTTGAGCAGCAAGGTTCGTCCTCATACCGGTTGTAAGCACACATGACCTCCTTCACATGTCCGTCGACGACAGCCGCCTTAAAAGCCGGCAGGTAAGTCTCCCACAGATCTTCGACCGGTATATTGGTGGCGTTGTATGTATGGCGGTTCCACTCCGGACCGCTGTGGACAGCAAAGTGCTTGGCGCAGGCATGCAGTTTATCGTATTTGCCCGTGCCGTCGCCTTGAAGTCCGCGTATCACAGCCAGCCCCATACGAGAAGTAAGGTACGGGTCCTCGCCGTAGGTCTCCTGCCCGCGTCCCCATCTCGGATCACGGAATATATTTATATTCGGGGTCCAGTAAGTAAGTCCGCGATATTGTCCGCGCCGATTGTTGCGAACCGACTGGTTGTATTTTACACGCGCCTCGTCCGATACCATGTCGAATACTTCAGCCACCGCACCGTCATCAAACGTTGCGGCAAGAGCTATCGCCTGAGGAAACACAGTGGCGGTACCTGCACGGCCCACTCCGTGCAATGCCTCGTTCCACCAGTTGTACTCAGGTATGCCGAGACGCTCTATAGCAGGTGAATGATTGGTCATCATACTTATCTTCTCGTCAAGCGTAAGCCGCGAAAGCAGGTCGCGGGCACGCTCGTCGGCCGAGAGATCGGGATTTCGGTAAGGCTCGGTCTGTCCGGTCGCGTATTGCGCCGCAACCGCAAGCCCGAGAAACAAGATCGGTCTTACTAAATATTTAAACATACAATTGAATTTTGGTTTCTACAAATATAGTCATAATATTTCGAATCAATACAGTGTTTTAATAGCGTCAATGTAAAAATCATGCAGTCTAACGGACTCCCATGCATGTAAACGGAGTGCATTGCGGTGCCGCCTGTTATTGAAAACTGTGTCGCAAAAGCAAAATCACGGATATACCATGAACAGCCTTTGCGACACATTACAGAATACTATGACTTATCTACTTTCTCTGTTCAACGACCTTTATTGTACCGTCAGGGTTATGATACAACTTATCGACGCAGATGGAGCGCAACCAGTCGTGGCCCGAAAGCTTGCTGTTGTGGTAGAAAGCAAACCACTGGCCCTTGAAGTTGACGATCGAGCCGTGATTGGTATAGCTGTCGGTTGGTTCCATGTAGATACCCATGTAGGTCCAAGGGCCGAGCGGAGAGTCACTGACAGCGTAACGCATGCGGTTGTCACCGGCCACTCCGTCATTCCATCCGTCATCATGGTTATCGGAATAAGAAAGATAATAGCGTCCGTTGTACTTGTGTATCCAAGTAGCTTCATGGAAGTCTTCGAGGCCGGTCATGACCTGCATAGGACCGTCGAGTTCAATCATGTTGTCTTTAAGACGTCCGCCCATGCATCGGCCTCCGCCACCATTATATATATAGGCTTTGCCGTCATCGTCAACAAAAACGCAAGGGTCGATAAGCGGCTCCATGCCTTTGATGTAACCTATAACCTTGAAGTTGGCGGCCGGCTCGTCGCTGACAGCGACTCCAATCTTCCAGCTGCTGTTCCACTTCGTATCGCTCGGATGCGGGAAATAGAAGTAATACTTACCGTCCTTGTAAGCACAGTCGGGGGCCCACATGAAGCCGCCCTCGGGACGTCCCCACTCTACCTGCGAGGAGTTGAGTATCTCACCATGGTCCACCCACTTCACCATGTCATCGGTTGAAAACACATGATAGCGATCCATGAGATCACAACCACGGGGCGGGTCGATGTCATGTGACGCATACACATAAAGACGTCCGTCCTCCCACACATGAGCCGAAGGGTCGGCGGTATACATGTGTGTCACAAACGGATTGGGCGCCATGTTGTCAAATGCGGGCACCTCCTCCGACTCCGAGTTGGCGGCATTTGACGACGAGCATGACACGGCCATCCAGCCGCAACACAGCATGATAGCTCCCGACAGGACTTTGTTTGCACTAATGTTCATCATAATTGTCTATTATTAATTTATTGTACTTTTATCACTTTCAGTATGACGGTAGTGACCATATGGGGCGTACGTTCTTCATCTGTGTACACGGGCGGCATCTTCACGCCTCCTACACCCTGCATGGCCTCGTCGCCACCGAGGTAGCGGTAGGTCGACCATTTGCCTCCTTCATACGAACCTTCACGTATGAGACCGTAACTCACCTCCTTTTTCTTAGAATCGAGAGAGGAAAACGACACATTGATGTTATAGCCCGACACAAGAAACTCATTGTCAGACAGCTGAATTACCAGTCCGTATCCGTCATAAGGCACTCCGCTCTGATAATTGACGTGCAGTCTGTAACCGACCATGTCAAAGGTCTGATTGCGCTCCGTCTCCATCATGAAACCTCTCATGCGTTCAGTGCCGCGATATCGGACTATCAGCGGCATCAACTCCCGGAGAGTCTTATAGGCTGCGCCCAGCGGATGAGCGGATGCCTCATAAAGCTTATTGTCAATGGCAAACGGAGAGAAACACAGTCCGTCATGTTCGGCAATGGTGTAAAAGGCCTTGGCCGGTCCGCTCCACTTCTCACCGCGAAACAAAGCCACGGCTTCAGGTACGAAAACCGGATTGCCCCGACGCTCATAGCCGGCAAACGTGGCGGCATACTCCTCATTATAATTATCGGGAGCAAATATATCTACCGATGGGGCGGCAAGCATGTACACGTCCATCATACGCGAATTCGGACCGCCGCTCGGATAGTGTCCGGGCACGGGATCCTTAGGATATATGGTCCATGCATTAACCAGCATGGGCAGCGGATACTCGTTTTTTCCGGCAGCGGCAACGGCCTCTATGTGGCGCGCGTAGTGCCATGCCATAAACATCTCGTCGGCAAGGCTATTGCTCTCGTTGCCGAACAGAGTCATCCAGTCACCGCGCTCACGGGCACCGCGTTTCTTCCACTCGTCCGTTATCTCAGGCCATACCTCACCGGCATTGGCCTTAAGCATGCGAGTGATAGCTCCGGGTACTTCCGATGAGAACATCTTTTCGGCACGCGGCGAACGGTCACGGCTGTCGCCGAGCAGCCCCACCTCATTTTCGACCTGTACCATAAGCACGGTGGCATGGTCGCGGTCTATCTCACCGATGTGACGCATGAGGCGTCCAAAAGTACGAGACTCGGCCCTGACAAGTTCAGGACTGAAGCATGACAGATAGGGCAACGTACGTCCGTCACGGTTTTTCATGCGCGGAAAACGCGACGTGTCGCCCATGACCCAGTACGGAGCATACCCCGACGATCCGTTCTTCCAACTTCCAAACCACAGAAGCACCAGCTTCATATCATGGCGGCGCGCACCCGCTACAAGACTGTCAACGTGTGAGAAGTCGTACTTCCCTTCCTCGGGTTCGACCTGCTCCCACGACACGGGTATCAGCACGGTGTTAAGATTGAGAGCGACAAGATTTTCCCAGCGGTCAGCCATGCTGCGCGCCGTTGATCCTCCGGAGTTAGTCAGCTCACCTGCAAGCATGACAAACGGTTTTCCGTCGACAACCAGTTCAGTGGCTCCGGCGGTACTTTTGCGAAGAAACGGCATCTTTACGGCATCGGCAAAAGCGTCGGCCGCACTTAAGGCAAGAAATGAAAGTGCGCACAGCGCAGCTACGGACAATAATCTCATAAGGTGAATTTAAACACGGTCAGATAAGGCTGAAGGCAGTTATCCTTTATGCCTGTAATAGTGAAAACCAAGGGCGCCGCTTACACAGCGCCCGTTATAATCAAGAAAATAAATATCGGCTGTAGCGCTTACTCGCGTGCGGGTATGGCTTCCGACATAGGTATTTCGGCGTTGAGCATCTTGCCGGCCATGCCCGTGATCCACAGATAGTGGTCAGTGGGCAGATCGTCGTCAATACCCTCGAATGTTATGCCCATATGGCTCTGCAACTGGCACCATCCGCCTGTAGGAGCAGGATTCACCTCTTCCTTGGCCATGAATACCGTAGCCGACGATGTCCAGCTTATGCCGCTCATATTGGTGTAAGTCACACGCTCGTTTCTGGGATTGTAAACCACATAATAATCCACATCGGCCTCATTGCTCGGCACCTTGCTCTTATTCATGACCTTGAATATGGCAGTACCTTCGTCAATCTCATCAAACATGCCCACATAGATCATCTCACAGCCCTTGCTTACAGCATTGTAAAGCTGCGTCCAGAAAAACTCGCCCCGCATGCGGTCGTTGCGTGTATAATAGGGGTGCATGTTGAGGTCGGAAGCGCCGGGGAAGCAGTGAGGAGCGTAGTTAACGTCCACACCCTCCTGCTTTGATGCGGTCCGACACCACTCGAGGTCGCGCGCCACCTTGTTGGTAAATCCGCCCTCATCGCCTCCTGAATTAAATTCGGCGATAGTGCTGTAGCGGCCCACATACCACGGCATCACAACATCGGCGCTTTTAACAAGCGCGTGGAGCGAGGCAAGGTCGGGAGTGTAGGTGTCGCCGCCACCACCGCGCCAGTTGGTGCTCGCACCGAGCATGATGCTGTAACCCATGCCCTTAAGTCCGTCAACAAGCGCCTGAATGTCGCTGTTGTTATAGCCGCGTTCGGCAGGGTTGAAGCCCACTCCCCACAAAGCGATGAGGGGTTTGCCGTTCTCATGCAAATAGAACTTCTTCTTGGTGGCATAGTTGTCGTAGATATTCTGTGCGTCAGCCATGACCTTATCAAGACGCGAGGGGTTATATCCTCCGAGGTCATACATCACGGCTATGGCACGCTGATACTGGTCGGAGCCTTTCATGGCGCTTGCGAGCACCTTGTTGAAGTGGTCCTCACCGGCGGGATTGTCGATAACCTCACCCACGAAACGCTGCATGAACACACCGTCGATGTCGTAGTCTTTCATCCACTTGAAGTGCAGAAGCACCGATGACTCGTCATAAGCACTGTAGACCTGTGCGACCGACCCGTCAGAGAAGCGGAAATCGGTGTCGTACTTTACAGTATACTCGGTCATGTCGGGCCACATGTCGATGGAGTTGCGCAGCACACCGGGCTTGAACATGTCGTTCTCACGGTAATGGTACCATCCGGTATTGGATGCTTCAGCATGCTTGCAACCGTCGTCGGGTGTACCGAACCAGCCCTGATAACCGACCATGACAAGGCCACGATACGTATCGTAAGGCTCTCCTTCGACATGAGGAGTGAACGAAATCTCGTTAAACACCTCTTCGCCGGGTTGGTCAGGACCATCAATCTCGTCGAGTGCCGGCGGAATGTAGTCTTTGTCAGAATCGCTGCATGACGAGAACATTATAAAGCCCGGAAGCATGCAGCCGACAGCAAGTAAATATTTTATATTAAACATAACTTTTTCTATTAAAAAACCGGAGGAGGCATCTTACCGACTCCTCCGGTCCAAACCATTATATAATTTACCTCCTAAAATGAATCCACACAAATTACTGCGGTATCTCGATGGTCTTTATCTCCGAATAGTTGTAGTTATGGAACTCGTCATCGACATAAGCTCCCATACGAACAAAATAGAAATAACCTTTCTTAACCGGCAGACGGAACTGATAAGGCTTCGAGTTACCGTCCTCGTCCTTGGGTATTCTTGCCCATGACGAGTTCATATCGGCCTTGTACTCATCGAAATTGGCATACTCGCCGATGCAGCTGTTGGAACCGCAGAACTGATTAAGGCTCAGGAACGGACGCACGCTGCGTATGTTGGGAAGCCCTTCGGTAATGGGAGCGCTCAGACGGCACGATACGATAAGTTCGTTGGCCTCAGCGTCATAATCCATGGTGAAGTCGATGATGTGCAGATAGGGAGTCACCTCGATGATGTCTTCCTCGGTATGGCGGCCGATGGGCACACGATGTTTCTCCACGGGCCACCATGCTCCGCGCGGCTCCACGTCGTAAGTGCCGTTGAAGAGTTTGGTGTTTTTGAACGTACCGTCCTGCTTGACGGGAATGTCCTGCGGCGAAGGGTTAGTACTGTAGCTCATCTCCCACAGACGTACCTTGCACTCGCCCTGACTTGCCAGCACAGGCTGGCCTGTAGTGCGGTCTATGATCTTCCCGGTATAGTAAGCCTCAGGGCCGTCGAAGTTATCGACCTCCATACAGGAAGTGAATCCAAAAGCCGCAAATAGACTTAAAATGCTATATATATATATCTTAGCTATTTTCATAACTCTGAAAAGTTTCAAATAAACACTTGATTAATAACCGTCGTTACGTACGAGAGCGGGATTCTTGGAAATCTCTCCGCCGGGTATCTGCTCATAATAATGACGCTTGTCAAAAGTCACCTTACGTCCTTGACCGTCAACCTCGTTGAGGAATATCCACTTGCTTTCATCAAGCACATAGTAGGCCGAAAGGGTGTGGCTGAACTTGCCGTCGAGGAACATCTTGTCGGCGACACGCCAGCGACGTATGTCAAATATGCGGTGATTCTCAAACGCAAGTTCACGGGCACGCTCGTCACGTATGAACTGAAGGTTCTCGTCAATCTCGAAACCGTATACTTCGGTGCCTATATCGGCAGGAGACGGTTTGTAAACATAGGCTGTGGCACCTGCACGGCCGCGAAGTTCGTTGACATGGTCAATAGCCTCCTGCTTAAGACCGTTGTCACCCTTTATAAGACCGAGCTCGTATGCGGCTTCGGCCCAATTGCAGAGCACCTCACCGTAACGGAACACCTTGAACGCGGTCTTGCAGTACATAAGATCCTGACGACCGGTCTTGTCGGTAGTGCTGACATACTTGCGTATGAATGCACCCGTATAACCGTAACCTTCGTCACCGCGACCGTCGGCCATACCGTAAGGACCGTTGATCTTGGTGTTGGGATAATTGGCCGTAACATCCCTGTAAGTAGAGGGCTGCTCGGCACGCACACGCCAAGTATCGGTATACTCATTGGTACTTCTTACGGACTCGGCTGTACCGTCGGCGGCAGTGCCGGGGTAAGAGATGTAAACACCTGCCTGAGTATCGAGCACTTCACCGGTCAGCGGCTCGGTCATGCCCGAGAAGAAGAATGTAGCGCGGGCACGGGGCTCAGTCTGATCGTTATCCCAATAATCCTCCATACGGTCAAAGCGTACAGGATTGCCATCGCCGTCGATGATGTCAGGATGCTCATAGAGCGACATAAGCTCCCATGTAGGCTGTATGGCGCAACCGATGGCGTTTGACAAGCCGTTGCCGAGAGGCAGAGTCATCACGTCCCAGCAGTGAAACAGCGAGGTGTCCCATATGGCATCTGTGCGGTCGGTGTACTGCTTTACAAATATATCCTCCTCAGGGCAGTCCTGTGTAAATACCTCTACAAAAGCAGCTTCTTTGTCGCCGCCGTCGTGCAGACGGAAACCGCTTTCCTTAAGAAACTTGCAGGCATCGTAAGCATACTGGAAAAATTCCTCGGCCTTGGCAGCGGGCATACCCATGAGTCCGGTAGAAGTAGCCTCACCGGAAGTGATTATATAGCCGCCGTATTTAGCCACAGAACCGGCATATATCATGGCACGCGACATCAAAGCGGCAGCGGCATAACGGTTGGCACGTCCGCCGGTTTTGGTAGTGGGGCCGTTTTCCATAGCATACTTCAGGTCGTCGTAGATGAACTTCCAGCAGTCATACTCGGTATTGCGGGGCATGCGCAGCTCCTCAATGGGGGCGGTGGGGTCGAGCACGCGGTCCACAATAGGCACACCACCGTAACGCTTCACCATGCCGAAGTAGTAAAGTGCGCGTAGAAAACGACCTTCAGCCGTATACTCGAGCATCTGTTGCTCGGTGTAGTTGGCGGCATAGTCAGGAAGTTTTTCAAGGAAGTTGTTGATATCATGTATACGACCGTAGGGCCAATATCCCCAGCCGTCGCCGTATGATGTGGCACGTCCTACCGCTTCCTGCGCGCAGGAAGCCGGACTCGACTTCTGAGCCTGCCACTTGTTACCGGTGTGCCAGCCTTCGTTGCAGTCAGTGGCATAACCCTTCTGGTCACCGTTCTGTCCATAATTAAAATCCTCGATAGGCGCATCCTGATAGATCAGCGCGAGATACTTCTTGATACCTTCGTCAGACTTCAACAGCGTGTTTTCGCTGAGGATGCCCTTGGGTTCAAGGTCGAGGTCGTTGCACGAGGTCGCGAGAACACCGCAAGCGGCCGCAATGCATAAGTATTTTATAGCTTTCATATATAGTATCCTTACATTAGAATTTCAAAGTGGCACCGACATTGTAGGTACGGTTCACGGGATAATTGTAGAACAGGATGCCCTGATCACGGTTGTTGTTTGAACCGCCGGTGCGTCCGGGACGCTCGGGATCCATGTCATCCATCTTGGAGAAAGTAAGCAGGTTGTAAGCGTTGAAGTAAACACGCAGATCCTTGATGCCTACCACCTTGAGCCATTTTGCGGGAAGAGTATAGCCCACTTCGAGGGTCTTCAGTCGCAGATATGACATGTCATGGATGCCTGTAGTACCGTCGTTGAACGAGTGGCCGGTAGCGGGATAGCGTCCTGAAATCCACTGTGTGTTGGGATTCCACGGGTCATCGGTGACATTGACAGTGTGCCAGCGGTTGGTGTAGCGGGTAAGCGATGCGCCTCCGTTGAAAGGACCTACTTCTGTAAACACTTCATCGTAAGAGCAGTATACATTGGCTACACCCTGCCAAGTCGTGGATAGGTCGATACCCTTCCATGTGGCGCCGAATGTGAAACCGTAGTTGAACACCGGCAGATTGTATGTAGCCACGGGATGACGGTCGTTGCCGTCGATGACGCCGTCCTCGTTCCAGTCCTCATACCAGTAGTCGCCGGGGAGGGTCTGCTGTCCGAAGCCGCCGCCGAGAGTGGGATGATAGCGTATGTCGACATAGTTGCCGAAACGGCCGCCCTCTTCATAGGCAAACCATATGTCCTTGTTACGGCCCGACACGTCGTTGCGATACCAGAAGTCCATCGAATTGGAAGCATCGCCTGCCATGAAGTAATCCCAACGGTTTTTGGTAGCTGAGATCTGTGCGGTCACCCAGTAGTTGACGCCGGCCACAGTGTTGCGGTGGCTGAGGCTGAACTCATAACCGAAAGTCTTGTCGGAGTTGATGTTTTCCTGCGGCATAGACACACCCACATGACCGGGTATGACAGCCGCGCTGGTAGCGAACAGGCCGCTGCGCTTGCGCTCAAACACCTCAAACACACCTGACAGCTTTGATCCCCAGAGGTCAAAGTCGATACCGGCGTTGTAGGTTTCAGCCGTATACCATGTAAGGTTGGGATTGGGAACACCGGTAGGTGACACACCGCCTATAAGTTCGCCGTTGATAATCCAGCCGAGTTTGCGTTGGTTAAGCGCGTAGCCGACCACGGTGGGAGGATAAGTGCCGCAACCGCTGTCGTCACCCATCTTACCCCATGAACCACGTATCTTCAAGTTGCTCAACACGGGCGAGAGGGCTTGCATGAAGGACTCTTCGCTGATGCGCCATCCGGCCGATACAGCGGGGAAGAAGCCCCAGCGCGCACCTCCGGGGAAGCTCGACGAGCCGTCCTCACGGAAGGAGAAATCAGCCATATACTTTCCGCGGAAGTCGTAGCCCACGCGGCCCACGAATGCACGGCGGCTCTTGTCCCAGATGCTCGGTGCCCCGGTTTCCTGACCGGATGTCTCACCATATATAAGGTATTCGCCGTCAAGAAGCATATTGCGCTTTGCGTAGAAGCTGTCATAGTCATTGTACTGCTCCTCGTAGAGAGCCATAGCCGATACGTTGTGATCACCGAAACGGTGTGCATAGTTAAGCGACAGCTGCAGAACGGTGCCGTAGCTCGGGTATGTGGTACGCTGAAGGAAAGCGTCAGGGTTACGGTCAAATGTCACCAGAGTTCCGTCGGCGTTCTGACGGTAAAGCTGATAGGCACGCTTATAGCGGGTATCGTTGGTGCTGTAGTAGTCATAGCTGTAGAATGCCTTGGCATTGAGGCCTTCGACCCAAGGTATGTCGTACTGGAGTGTAAGCGCACCGTTGAAGTTATAGTGACGCTCGCGGTTATAACCGGTATAATCGGCATTGGTGGTGGCCACGGGGTTTTCGGTATTGCTGCCGAGCTCTGAATCGTAAGCCGGCAGGCTGTGGTCGCCGTTTACCCATGCCTCGGCTGTGGAAGGATAGGTCCATGCCATCTTGTAGACGGTCCACATGTCGGTAGCGGGCTGATTCTTCTCATCCATGTAACCGCTCAGCTGTACTACAGCCTTGAGGTCCTTGGTTATCTGAGCGTCAACATTGCTGCGGAAGTTCCAGCGGTTATAGTTGAGCGATCCGCTTCGGAACGAACCTTCCTGCTCCAGATAACCGAGGTTGAAGAAGTACTGGATACGGTCTGATCCGCCGTTCATGCTCACGTTGTACTGCTGCTGCGGCACATTGTCACGGAAAAGTTCGTCAGACCAGTTGGTGCTCTTCTTGCGGCCGGAGCTGTACTCGAGCATTTGCTCCCAAGTATAGCGCACGGGGGCTTTAACAAAGTAGTTGCCGCCGAAATTGTTGTTAAGCTGCTTTTCGTTCATCAGCAACATGTGGGTTGCTGCGTCGGCGGTCTCGGGAGTATAGAGGAAGTTCTGCCATCCGTAATTGAACGAGAAAGTTATGTCAAACTTACCTTCTTGGCTCACACCGCGCTTGGTGGTCACGAGGAGCACACCGTTGGCGGCGCGGATACCGTAAATAGAAGCGGCGGCATCCTTAAGAACTGATACAGATTCGATTTCGTTAGGGTCCATGCGGGAGAAGTAACCCTTGTCGCGGGGTATACCGTCGACAACAAACAGAGGCTCACCCATACCGCGCACGTCGATGGCATTGTCAAACTCACCCGGCTGCGAACTGCGCTGCGAGATACGGACACCCGGTATCTTACCGGAAAGCATGTTTACGACGTTTTCGTTCTTTGTCACCGATATCTCCTTGCTTGATACCTGCGACACAGCACCGGTCAATGTGGCCTTGCGCTGAGTACCGTAACCTACCACGATAACCTCGTCAAGGTTCTGGGTTTCACTCTCGAGCACTACACTGATATCGGTCTTGGCAGCCGACACCTCGACAGGCTTGTAGCCTATATAGGTGATGGCGATGGTTTCTTTGGGAGAGGCCTCGATGGTGAAGTTACCGTCGATGTCGGTAGCTACCACGCGGGTCGTGCCCTTGACTTTCACGGTCGCACCTATGACAGGCTCGTTGTCCGGGTCATAGACCGTACCCTTCACGGTACGCATCTGTGCGCCGGCCGACAAGGCCGTCAGGATACAGAAGAGTGCCGCCAACGTGAATTTCCATAACCCGGAGACACTTTTCATTATATGATGTTTACTTTGGTTCATGTTTAGATTTTCTAATTTGTGAAAAATCCTGTGTTTATGACCGGTGGCGCGGCCCGGGCTGAATGTCTCCCGGGCCACCTCCGGAATTAAGGTTATAGAGAGTGATGATTACCTTGCGGCAGGGTCAGTTACGCCTTCGTCAAGTGAACGACGTCCGAAGAATACGTAAGCCAAGCAACCGTCGCTGATGGGAAGTTTGCCATAGTCGTACTCAAACTCGACACCCATGCCTACACGCAGGCCCCAGCCCGGGAACTCGGCAGTAGTCTGGATGAATCCGTCGGGAGTTATCGATATGCCGTACTTGGCCATATCCTCACCGGAAATACCGTCCCAGCCGCCTATGATTTCACCGTTGCATTCGCCACCTGCGATGGCTTTCATCTCGTCTTCAGACATGCCCCAGTTGCGGCGGTTGGAAGACAATACTGAAGTCTGCATGTTGAACCACTTGATACCTGCGGAGTGCTTGCAGTATTTGGCAGCTTCTTCGTCGACAACAAAGTTCTTGCCTACTACAGATACAACGTCATTGCTGTAATTATTGAGTTTCTCTACAAATTTCCACGCATCGCCGTGACCGATGGCCAGTTGTCCTGAAATCATGATCTCGGCAAGCGACAGCTTGTTCTCACCTTTGTGAAGATGCAGAGGATCGCCCTCGATATGGTTGTCACCGTCCATCTTGGCAACACCGTATTCCATATGCTGGCTCTGGAGCTCGCCAAATCCTATATTCACGCCTTCAAACGGGTCCGTTACAGTAACATAAGTCTTGGCTATGGTCACTTCATCCTTTACTACGTCTACACGGAAACCGCTTGCTTCTTCACCTGCACGCGCAGCCGTAACATTAAACGTAGTGCCCGGACGCTCGATGAAATCAAATTTACCGGTGGTCTTATTCAATGAAGCGGCAAGCATGTCGCGTTTTTCGGCGGCCATGCCGTTGGGCTGCTTTGAAGCTGATGCTACACGGTATTCAACACCTGCAGGCACATTTTCAAACATCTGGGCGAAATCCACCTCTCCGTTAGAAAGAGCGAGCGGTTCAACACCTACAGTATAGGTCTCGCCGTCGGCAAGTTTGGTACCGCCCTTAACGGTAATGTTAGCGTCGATAGCCTCGCTGCTGAACGAGAAGTCGTCAGCTACAGCGATGGTAAAGTAGTTCGAGCCGATCACAGCGCCGCGATACTTCATCTGTACGGCAGCAGCATGCTTCTGACCGGCGAGGTCACCGTTTATACATATTACGGTAAGGTTTACCATGCCGTCCTTAAGCTCGGCAGCGCTTACCTTGAAGTTTTCCTCGCCCATGACGCGCGACTTGAGTTCGTGCGACTCAGCGATGGTAAACTCGGCACCGTCGATATTATCGAGAGCCGGACGTGCGAGGAACTGCACCACGGCACCGGTATTGTCGGCTATGAGTACTTCACCGTCGGCATACTCGGGGCTATAGATCAATGAATTTACAGCCGAGCCGAGAGGCAAGGTGTAAGGAGTGCCGTTGATGGTGATTACAGCTTCAGAGTCAGTGATAGTGACAGTGACGTCGCTACCGCCGCCCGCACCGCCGTTGCCGGGCTTGATGGTTATCACCTGACCGTCGCTGAGAGTAAGGACATACGTGCCGTTCTCCTCAGCTACATTAGTAATACTTGCTCCCACTGTGAGCGCCTTGTTTATCTGAGCCTGAAGATCGGCAAGCGCTGTCTCGAGAACCGAGATTCGGGTGTCGTAATCGTCATCATCATCGCAAGACGTAAACATACCTGCTGAAACGGCAAGAACGGCTCCACAGAGCAACATGTGTCTAAACTTTCTATTCATGTGAAAATTGGTTTAAGGGAGTAAGACAGATTGAAGTCATCCATCACCTGTTGTCCTCCAAGTTATTAAATTAGGTTATTAATTGTTTTTTCGGCAAAGTAAGGATTTGTTAATAAATAAAAACTTAAAATAAACTTATTCGGGCCGATTTTCTGCAATTTTCTTAGGGCTTTAACAGCCCTTTTAACATAAAATCGGCCCGCAGGCATTAATTAATCCTTAAAAGTATGCGTCACACACCGGCCGTTGTACTTTATAACGCCGTCGGCTATGTCGCCGCCAAGACCGTGACCGTTGGTTTCGTCAACCACCGACACCATGAAGCGGCGTTTTTTCAGCATGCCCTTGTAAGAGCCCTCGCGGTCGGCCACAGTCAGAGTGCGGTCGGCGTCATTCCACTTGAAGCGTATGAGTGAATAAGAACCCTTCTCGTAGTTATAGTTGTCGCCCTCGTCCTCATAGAGCGTATACTCGGCGTCGGCTCCGGGATAAATGCGTATCACAAGGTCATCCCACGGTTTTTCGGAAGCATACTGCACGTCAGGGCCTACCGGTATTATGCTGCCCGCCTTTATATAAAGAGGTATTATATCCACGGGAGCATCGGCCACGATGCGGCTCGCCCCCTTATGGCGGCGTCCTGTCCAGAAGTCAATCCACTCATTGCCGGCCGGCAGATACACCTTGCGACCGTCTTGGGGCGTAACCACAGGAGCCACAAGCACCGAGCGTCCAAACAAGAACTGGTCATCGACGCCCGTCGAACGACGGTCGGCTCCATAGTCGGCATAAAGCGGACGCATGAGGCTCGCGCCGGCCGAAGTCACCTCCCAAGCCGTACTATATATATAAGGTATGAATCGGTAACGCATCCTTATGGCCTTGGCCTGAGCATCGAAAATTTCATCGCCGGGGCTGCCGAAGTTGAAAATCTCGCGCGGACAGTTGGTGCCGTGGGAACGCATCATGCCGGTGAATGCGGCAAACTGCATCCAGCGAGTATACAGCTTACGGTAATCGGGGTTGGCAAGCGGATTGTCGGGGTAGTCGCCGCGCGTATAGAAACCGCCTATGTCAGAGTTCCAGTAGGGAATGCCGCACAGCGAGAAGTTAAGCGCCGCCGGAATCTGACGTCGCAGCGTAGTCCATGAAGCCTCTATGTCGCCCGACCACGACTGTGCGCCGTAGCGCTGCTGCCCGGCAAAAGCCGAACGGGTAAGTATGAATACACGCTTGGCGCTGTAGTCTCTGCGATGACTGTCGTAGACTCCGCCCACGCTTACAAGAGGAAAGGCATTGCACAGCCGGCGGAAAGTACCGCTCCCCGTCTCATAGTCATAATCCTCCTCCTTTATGGGGCTGTGCTCCGGTTCGGTAGCGTCAAGCCACCAGCCGTCCATGCCTATCTTCACCATATTATCCTTTATATAGCCCCAGTAGATATCGCGGGCCCGACTGTCAAACGGGTTGTAGACCCGGGTACCGAAATCCTGCGGAAAAGTCATATGTCCCATAAGCTTGCCCTCGGCCTCCAGCTTCTTGAAAATGGAAGTGGACGGTCCGAACGACGGCCATATCGATATCACGGCATGAGCATTAAGAGCGTGCACCTCGTCCATCATGCGTTTAGGATCGGGGAAGAGCGGATTGAGAAACTCCACGGCATTCCAGTAGTGGTGATCCTCGCCCCAGTACTGCCAGTCCTGAACAATGCCGTCGAGAGGCACTCCCAGACTGCGGTAACGCTTAACCACATCCACGAGCTCATCCTGACTGCGGTAGCGCTCGCGCGACTGGCTGAAACCGAAACTCCATAAAGGATACATCGGCGCGTGACCGGTAAGGCCGCGCCATCGCGCTATCACCCCGTCGGACGTAGCTCCGTATATAAAATAGTAGTCGATCATGTCGCCTACGCGTGAGTCAAATGTCATGCCACCGGCATTGTCGGTAAAGTCGGTAGGCGAGTAATTGTCCCAGAACAGAGCATATCCCTTGGGCGACTGCACCATGGGTATGGCTATCTCCATGTTCTCCTGACGCAGGTGCTGCGTGCTGTTACGCTGATTCCACAGACCGTGACGGTGCTGTCCGAGGCCGAATACAGGCTCGTCAGCGTCAAGCACAAAAGTCTGTGCCACCCTGTAAGACGGCTTACCGTGGTCATCTATGCGTACAAAACGGGAGGATCCGCTCTTCTCCTCAAGCAGTCGGCTCCCGTCGGCGCGTAGAAAAACCATACGGTCGGCGGCAGGTTCATAACGTAGCGTCAGTTCCTCCGACGATAAAGTCAACGCATCATCGTCGGCTTTGATTTTGAAATCTACCTTTTCGGGAGCAGCCGTTACAGAAAATGACTGCTTTTCGGGATGCGTCGACGCCGGAAAACGCTGTATGCGCACTACCGAAGGCGTGTACCACTCGACGGCTATATCCACACCGCCTGACTTAATGAGCGCTCCATGTTCATTAAGCGTATAATCGACTCCGGCCATAACCGAAGATATGCCTGTGACGGCAATAATCAATGATGATAATATACGTTTCATAATGTGATGATTGGAAAAACGAGAAGGCCCGAACGGTGCCTTTCGAAACAAATTTAAAGGTTTGTCATTAAAAATAAATTAACCGCGACTTAATCTCGGATTTTCGATATGAAATCGACACATTTTATTATGTAATTTTTTCCTAACTCCACAAAAAGCATTAACTTTGCCTGTACATCAAGGGGTGTTTTTCATGCCATGAATGATTATCCACCCTCTCAACCGGAAAAACAGTTCCGTGCAGAATAAAGCTGCCACTTAAATCAAAAAATATATATATTTTACCCAAGAGTGCAAAATGATACTACACCTCAGAAATATAATTCTGTCGATGATGCTCATCGCGCCGTTGGCTGCCATGTGCCTTGATGTCGACACCCCGCGTTACGGAGTACGTATACGCACTTATCCGTCTGCCACCACGGAATTCACATCGATAATGCTTGACGGCGGAAACCCCATTGACACCCGCAATGACGAGATAACGCTCGAAATGGACATATGGGCGCTCCCTGAAAACGCACTCGGTTCAATATGCCGCATAATAACCGACACAGGCAAGAACGTAGATCTGCTATATGGCGTCGGAGAGGAAAATGTCCGTTACCCCGTATTTGTCACGGGCGACAACGATGTCATGCTGTCGACGCCTCTCGTTTATCAGCAATGGACGCGCACAAGTATAAAGATGTCGCCGTCCACCGGAAAGATCACCTTCAGCTACGGCGATGAAACACGCGAGATAGAGTATCCCGAATTCAAGGGCACAAAAAGCATACGCATAGCTGTAGGATTGTGCACCCTGTCTGACTACCTGCTCTTCGATGTGGCCTCGGTAGCGGTAAAAGACGTATATATTTACCGTGACAACAAGAAGATACGCTATTGGAAAATGGAGCGTCACAACGGCGACACATGCTATGACGAGATATCCAAGGCTCCGGCTAAAGTGGAAAATCCCGGCTGGATAATAGATGAGACACTCTCTTGGGACAACATATACACCGCCGACTTCCCTTACTACCCGTCAATAGCTTTTGACCCTATAGTGGCTACATTTTACATGGCCTACAAGGACGACAGCAAATTGTACGTGTACCATTCGCCCGAAGGCGCCACCGACACGATAAACGTTACCGGGGGCGAGTACGCGGCCAATTTCCCTAATCAGATGATATTCATAAGTTCTATGCACAAACTGCTGTCATATAATCTCAACGAAAACTTGTTTTCATGTTTTAATGCAGGAAAACAGTGTTGGCACAATGACCGCAAGAGTACCGTGGAGCACGACTATTGGAACAATACGACCGTATACAACCCCGCCGATTCATCACTTATAAGTTTTGGCGGTTACGGACACTATCATTATAAAAACGTACTTCTGCGCAGCTATCCGTTCAGCTGCCGCGAACAGAGCGCAGTGACCCTTGACGACATACATCCGCGCTACTCATGCAGTTCGGTTCTTGTCGACAGTCTGCTTTACTTATTCGGAGGCCGCGGATGCCCTACCGGACGTCAGGAACTGTCGCCGCGCAACTACTACGACCTCTATACGGTAAACATAAACAACAACAAGGTCACAAAACTCTGGGGCGACAACACTTCGCCCGTAGGAGGCGACTTCGTGCCGAGCGAGAACATGGTCTACGACCGGGAGCGGCATTGTCTTTATATATGGGCTACCCTCAACGGCGGCACTCTGTTAAGGGCCGACATAGCGACAGGAAAGTTTGAACATATGTCATTGCCAGCCAATGCCAACATCGACTCCCAGACTCTCTATACCAACCTTTACTACTCGCCCGAGCAGAAGAGCCTGTATTCAGTCATTGTAAATTCTGAAGTAAGCGGCGAGTCCACGGTCAACATATTCCGTCTCGATTATCCGCCCATTCCGGTATCTTCGCTCGCGCAATACGGCATAACGGCCGATAACGGCTTCAAGTACGGACATCTGCTGTGGATTATCGGATGTATGGTTATAGCGGCGGCTACCGCCGGATTTTTCATAGTGCGTAAGCGTAATAAGCGCGAATCTGCCGCAGTTACTCCGGCCGGTGATGTTGTCATAGCTCCGGCTGAAGAGGACGAGTCAACCGACACATCAGAGCCCAAAGCACTTAAACTCAAATCGGTCAGGGCAACTCCCGACACAGAGCCTCACTACAATCTGTCACGCGGATCGGTGCGGTTTTTCGGAGGGTTCAGAGTATTTGACAAAAACGGCGAGGACATAACCCCGCAATTTACACCTACTCTCAAGCAATTGCTCATACTCCTCGTGCTCTATACCGGCAAAAATCCCATGGGCATCCCCAACAACAAGCTGCTCAGTATCCTATGGAGCGACAAAGAGGAAGAAGCGGCCAAGAACAACCGCAACGTATACATGAGCCGTCTGCGCAATCTGCTCACCCAGATTGGCGACGTCACAATACAGACCCACAACGGCTTCCGCAACATATGCTTCGGCGAAGGCACCGTATGCGATTACCTTGAGTCGCTGAAGCTGTTTGACGAAAGCAACAGCGAAAACCTCGACCGGCTGCTGGAACTTCTGTTCAACGGCATGATGCTGCCCAATGTAGAGCTCGATTATGTCGACTCGTTCAAAAGCGATTTCTCCAACAAGACTCTCGACCTGTTGAGTTCTCTCCTGAATCAGGAAGATCTGTCCGACACCCTTAAAATGAAGATAGCCGACACTCTGTTTCAGCACGACTTCATCAACGAGGACGCACTGCGCATAAAGTGCCGTCTGCTCCATAAACAGGGACGTACGGGAGTGGCACAGTCAGTATACGCTTCTTTCTGCAAGGAATACAAATCGCTTATGGACTCCGATTATCCTCATTCACTGGTAGACATCCTCGAGTCACGGCCATAGGCACTACGATAACCAAAATACAATCATGACATTAAAAGGACTTTTGTTTTCAGCGCTGCTGGTCATAGCGGCGCCGGTGACGGCATTTGCCGAAAAACCCGCATTTGAAGGAGAAAAGACACAGTGGCGGGGCTGTGACCTGTACAAGTTTTCACTCGAAGGACGCGAAGCATGCGTAGCCGTACCCGACCGACCGCTGGAGGGCAACCCATGGGTGTGGCGTCCGGCATTTTTCGACGCTTTCCCGGCAATTGACGAAGCCCTTCTGAAAGAGGGCTTCCATATAGCCTACTTCAACACCACCGACGAATGGGGTCGTCCCGAGGCTCTCGATGCCGGACAGAAGTTTTACGAACTGATGGTAAACCGCTACGGCCTCATGCCGAAAGCCATAATGGAAGGACTGAGCCGCGGCGGATACTACTCGCTACGCCGCGCACAGGTATATCCGTCGACAGTGGCGTGTCTGTTGCTCGACAATCCGCTGTGCGACATATTCGAACTCAAGAAAAATCCCGAATGGTGGCGCGATGTGGCCGCCAAATGGAACCGCACCGGCAACATTCCGCGCCGCGGCGAATTTTCCGAAAACGCCATTTACAACATCGATGTCATAGCACGCGCCGGCGTACCGGTTCTGCTGCTTAGCGGAGGTGCCGACTCCATAGTGCCTTATGAAAAAAACGGCCGCATAATAAAGGATGTATATGACCGCTACGGCGCTCCCATAAAATCCATCGTACGCCCGGGTGGTGCGCATCATCCTCACGGACTTGACAAGCCCGAGGCTGTCATAGAGTATCTGAAAAAGGCGGCATACGGCGAACTCGGACAGCATAAAGGACCTAAAAAAGTGGCATGCATAGGCAACAGCATAACAGAGGGAGTCGGCACTACCGATCCCGCGACAAAATCATACCCCGCCGTACTGCAGCGCATGCTCGGTGACGAGTACGAAGTATGCAACTTCGGGGTCAGTTGCTCCACTGCATTGAAGAAAGGCACTGATGCCGGCCGGCCGTTCTCATACGTCGACACCGACGCATGCCGCAAGGCCATAGACTACAACCCCGACATTGTCATCATCAAACTTGGCGGAAACGACAGCAAAGCCTGCAACTGGCAGCACAAGGATGAATTTGAAGCCGATTATCAGGCTATTATCGACACGTTCAAATACCTGCCTTCATTGCCGGAGATATACATCTGCCTTCCTGCAAAAGCCAGAGTCGACGACCCGGAAGCCATATGGGGTATTGACGAAAACGTCATCATCAACGAAATCACGCCGGCCATAAAAAAGATAGCGTCTGACAATCGTCTCACAACAATAAATCTGCACGACGCCTATGAAGGCGAAGAGAACTCTTCATATGCCGACAACATACATCCTTCCGACAGGGGAGCAGAACTCATAGCAGCCAAAATCCACAAAGCTGTTACCAGATGACACCTGTCGGTCTATATTAGTCATATATAAAAATCGGGGTCTGATAATTTCAACAATCATCAGACCCCGGCTTTTAGAGCCAATCCCGATTTATACGGATTGGTACCTAACCCTAAAACAACTTAAAAACAAATTTCTATAATTAACCTTAAATACCTAAATCAATGTTCATCTTGTATTCATTTATCACGTCGCGGCTGCTTTTGCTGTAAGGGTATCTCTTTACGCAGCATGCGTCCTGCCTGCCCTACCAGCCACAAATAGTGATCGCTTTCTATATCATCATCGACCGGCACAAAACGGCTTTTGCCGACCGGTACGCGCTTTGCACACTTGAATATGGCCGTGCCCTCATCAATCTCGTCAAACATGGCTATGTAGAGCATCTCCGCACCCGACGCGAGCCATTGCGACAGCTGCATCCACAGAAAGTCGCCGCTTGCACGCTTAATCTGAGCACTGTTTTCATTGCCCGGCATGTTTCGCCAAGAAAAGCCCGGAAACGCCAACGGCACATAATCCACATCATTGGCCTTGGACCAAGCTATATCCTCCGGTACTATGCCCGAATAACGCGGACTGAATGAAGTCTCGTTGTATCGACCTACAAACCACGGCATAACTACATCGCACTTCTTTATTATAGCATGCAGTCGAGGATCGCTTTCGGTGTCACCGTTAAGAGTACGCCAATGTGTGGGCACACCTATCATGACACTGAATCCCATCTCGCGAAGACCGTCAATTATACGCTCCGCCTCGTCAAGGCCATAGCGACGGCGATCATTGAAGCCCACTCCCCATACGGTAACAAGAGGCTTGCCGTTATGATAAAGATAAGAGGGATTTCGGTCGTGGTCTTTAAGCGAAAACTCCTTGCTTACCTTCTTTATGTCATCAAGAAGTATCTTCTCCTCTCCCGCTCTCATACCGCTCAGGTCATACATGACTGCGATGGCGCGCTCATACTTGTTGGCGGCTTTCATAGCGGAGGCGAGGACCTTGTTGAAGTGCTTGCGGCCGCTATTGTTGCGTATCTCCGCTACAAAACGCTGCATGAACACTCCGTCAAGGCCATACTCCTGCATCCAGCGGAAGTGGGTGTCGACAGTCGACTCGTCATATGACGAAAACACATGGGCCGGAGTGCCGTCATCATAAGTAAAATCGGTAGGATATGTCACCTTATATTCACTCATGTCGGGCCATAGGTCTATTGTACATGACCCCGGAGTGAATCCTTTACGGCTTTCATAGTGGTGCCAACCGCGGCCGGCTCCGTCGTCGGGAGTATTGAACCATCCCTGATAACCGGCCATGACAAGCCCTTTATACGAATTATACTGTTTCCCCTTTGCCTCCGAGACAACAGGCGTTGCGGCGGCTATAAGGAGCCCTAAGGCAAGCATCATTTTTATACTCTTTCTCATTGCTTTGGTTTTTTTGTGCAAAGAAAGCGCAAAGCTCTTAATATTTACATTATAATATTATTAAACACGGATTAATATCGCACTTTATTTCATTTTAATGCACAACATATGCTTTTTAAGGCTAAATTATACTCCTTGTTAATAAGACCGCTTTAAATTTGTCACAAAATATTTTTTTGAGTTCAATTACCGATCATTTTATCATAACCAATTTAAATCTCATGAAGTGCATATATTTTTCTCTGCGGTGCATAGGACTGATGCTGTTAATGCTCGCATCCACTGCCGGCGCCGCCAAAAGACAGCTTCCCGGCGACATCGTTCGCATGCTCTCATCATACAACGTAATCTGGGACACACCCTCGCGGTCCGGTTCTCTTGAGTCGATGCCCGTAGGCAACGGCGACATAACCGCCAACGTATGGGTCGAGGACGGAGGCGACCTCATGATGTATATCGGCAAGTCCGACACTTGGAGCGAGGCCACACGGCTGCTCAAAGTGGGCCGCGTGAGAGTGTCGCTCTCGCCCAATCCTTTCAAAAACGGCATATTCTCGCAGGAGCTCAACCTTATAAACGGTGAGATTCTCATCACCGCCGGTTCGGGAGCCGACCGCACCACGATAAAGGTATGGGTCGACGCCAACTCCCCGGTTATAAACGTCGACGCGTCATCGGCAAAACCTACATCTATGACATGTGTCACCGAAATCATGCGCCCGCACGACGTGACGTTCACAGGCGGTGGCGGCCATCCGCTCTCCGCAAGCTATACCGGAGTGAGAGACAGCCCAGTTCCTCCGTCGGAAAGCGCCGACGTGCTTGTGCCCTGTAAAGACCGCGTGGAGTGGTATCACCGCAACACCTCGTCGATGTTTCGCACCATACTTGAAAAGCAGAATGTGGGCGAACTCGCCGACAAGTATGCCGACCCCTTTATAAACCGTACTTTCGGCGCGGCCATCACAGGCAAAGGCATGATTGCGGTCAATGACAGCACTCTCGCATCGGAGCGCCCCGCAAAAAAACAGAATGTAAGCATAGTGGCCCTCACTGCGCAGACCGATAACGTGGCTCAATGGCAAAGCCGGCTCGACGACATATTAAAGACCGTCGGAAGTATACCGGCAAAAACAGCCTACATGCGTCACTGCTCTTGGTGGGATAACTTCTGGAACCGCAGCTGGATATTTCTATCGGGCAACGAAAACGCCCGCATCGTCACTGAAGCATATCTGCTACAACGCTACATGATAGCCTGTCAGGGACGCGGAGCCTACCCGATAAAGTTCAACGGCGGCACACTGACCTTTGACTACAAAGGCAAAAACGGCGACTACCGCAACTGGGGCCCCGGCTACTGGTACCAGAACTGCCGTCTGTACTACTGGCCGCTGACAGCGTCAGGCGACTCCGACATGAAAAAGGCTTGGTTTGACATGTACATGAATAATCTGGCACTGCAGTCTGACGTGACACGCAAGTACTACGGCCACGACGGAGCATTCTTCCCCGAAACCACCAATTTCTTCGGTCTCTACATTCAGGACGACTGGGGATGGAACAATACCGGAAAGGCGTCGCAGACCCGCTGGATACGCTACCACTACGAAGGAGCGCTCGAGATGCTCGCCGAAATGCTCGAGGAGTACAACCACTCGCGCGACGAGGCATTTGCCAAGAACTACATTGTGCCCTTTGCCACTCAGGTCATAAGCTTCTTTGCCAACCACTGGCCCACGATCAACGACCGCTACCGCTTCATTCCGGCCAACTCGCTCGAACAGTACTGGGACTGTCTCAACCCCATCGACTATATAGCCGGACTGACACATGACATAAACGAACTTAAGAAGCTGCCCGAAAACATAGTCGGCAGCAAGTTGCGCGAAGAGTGGGACAACTGTCTGCGACGTCTGCCTCCGCTGCCCAAGACTCCTGACGGCAAACGTCTGCTTCCGGCCGAAGAGTACGGCGTGGACCGCAACTTCGAAAATCCCGAGTGCTATACAATATTTCCCTTCAAGCTATACGGCATGGGGCGCCCTGACTTGGACGTAGCGCTCAACACGTTCAACCACCGCAAGTTCAAGCACTCCAACTGCTGGTCGCAGTGTGCCATCCAAGCCGCCATACTCGGACAGTCGCAATTGATGGAAGAGGCTCTGCTCAAAAACGCCACGGCACGAGACCCGGAAGTGCGCTTCCCCGCATTCTGGAAACCCGGCAGCGACTATGTGCCCGACCTCGACAACGGCGGAGTACTCGCCACAGCCGTCCAGCACATGCTCATCGACAATCTCGACGGGGCCATAATACTGCTTCAGGCACTTCCCGACAACTGGGAGGCCGACTTCAAGCTGCGCGCTCACGATAACACCGTTGTACGAGCCAAAGCCAAAGGCAAGACACTGAAAGAACTTCAGGTGACACCCCGGTCACGCGCCAATGATGTGATCATTCCCGATAATAATAAATAACCAATCATTTCAATCATGAAAATAATCAACAGACTCACATCAGCAGTTGCTCTTGCCGGCGCACTGATGTATTCATGCAGTACTCCGGACACAAAGACACCGGTGGACTACGTGAACCCCTACATCGGCAACATAAGCCACCTGCTGGTACCGACGTTTCCCAACGTGCATCTGCCCAACAGCATGCTGCGCTTTGTTCCCGAACGCCACGACTTCACCTCCGACAAGGTCAACGGGCTGCCCGTGACAGTGACCAACCACCGCGAGAAGTCGGCTTTCAATCTGACTCCATACCGTGGCCCTGTCGAGAGCATAAAGCCGGTCATGGCCTACGGCTTCGACAACGAGCAGCTCAAGCCCTACTACTACTCTGTATATCTCGAAGAACCGGAGACCGAGGTGCGCTTTGCACCCTCGCATAAGTCGGCGGTGTACGAGCTTAAAAACTCCGGCGACCAACCCGCCTACCTTCTGCTCAACACAAACCGCGGCAAGGTGTCGGTCGACAAAAACACGATAAAAGGCTATCAGGAACTTGACAACAACGTAAAGGTGTATCTGTACATGGAGAGCGACCGCATGCCGGCCGAGACTATGACGGTAGGCGAAGGCAGTGTCGACACCGCAGTCAAGGATGCCGAGGGACGCAATGCATGCGTGGGCATGCGCTTCAACAGCGGCGACTCGGTCATTAACATCCGCTACGGCATATCGTTCATCAGCACAGAGCAGGCCGAAAAAAATCTGCGTCGCGAGATATCGAACTACAACGTTGACTCCGTGGCCGATGCCGCCAGAAACATATGGAACGAAACTCTCGGTAAAATAGAGGTCGACGGCATGGACGACAATGACAAGGCCATATTCTACACATCGCTCTACAGGACCCATGAACGTCCCGTATGTCTGAGCGAGGACGGACGCTATTTCAGCGCCTCCGACGGTCAGGTACATGACGACAACGGCAACGCATTCTATACCGACGACTGGATATGGGACACATACCGCGCCGCCCATCCGCTACGCATACTCATAGCTCCCGATGTGGAGACCGACATAATAAACTCATATCTGAGAATGGCGCAGCAGACCGATAGCCTGTGGATGCCAACATTCCCGGAAATAACCGGCGACACACGACGCATGAACTCCAACCACGGTGTGGCCACCATTGCCGATGCCTGTGCCAAAGGACTGACCGACTTCGACGTGGCGCTTGCGTTTGAAGCATGCCGTCGGGGCATAGAGGACAAGACTCTCGCTCCTTGGTCGGGAGCGCCCGCAGGCAGCCTTGACGACTTCTATAAGAAAAACGGATACATACCGGCCCTCGCTCCCGGCGAAAAGGAGACTGTGCCCGAAGTCAACTCATTCGAGAAGCGTCAGCCCGTGGCCGTGACACTCGGCACAGCCTACGACCAGTGGTGCCTGTCGCGCATAGCCGACCACCTCGGCGACACGGCTACCGCCGATTATTATCGTACAAAAGCGCTCAACTACCGCAACCTGTTCAATCAAGACACCCGCTTCTTCCATCCCAAGGACAAGGACGGACGGTTCATACAACCGTTTGACTACCGCTTCTCGGGAGGTATGGGCGCACGCGAATATTACGGCGAGAACAATGCATGGGTCTATCGTTGGGATGTGCCTCACAACATAGCCGACCTCATAACCCTCATGGGTGGACCCGAGGCGTTCAATAATGAGCTCGACCGCATGTTCAACGAGCCGCTCGGCAAGAGCAAATTCGAGTTTTTCGCTCAATTGCCCGACCATACAGGCAACGTGGGTCAATTCTCCATGGCCAACGAACCGAGCCTTCATGTGCCATACCTGTACAACTACTCCGGCCAGCCGTGGAAAACCCAGAAGCGCATACGCCGGCTGCTGCGCCAGTGGTTCCGCAACGACCTTATGGGGCTTCCGGGTGATGAAGACGGTGGCGGCATGACTTCGTTTGTCGTCTTCTCGATGATGGGCCTGTACCCTGTCACTCCCGGCACAGCCGCGTACAACATAGGCAGCCCGCTGTCAGGCAATACAAAAATACATCTGGCCGACGGCAAGACGTTTGAAATCGTGGCCCATAACTGCTCCGACGACAACAAATACATCCAATCGGCCACCCTCAACGGCAAGCCCTACGACAAGCCGTGGATAGCACATGAAGACATAATGAACGGGGGCAAGCTTGAACTCGTCATGGGCAGCAAGCCCAACAAGTCATGGGGTGCCGACCCGGCTTCGGTGCCACCCTCGATGTCAGACAATTCGATTTAATCATAATAATAAAACAATCATCATGAACTACCGTTTTTTCATTTACGCCACTATGCTGGCAGGTGCCGCCACCCTATGCTCGTGTCGGTCAGAGAAAAAAGAGACCGTACTCGGTCCCAACCCGTTTATAACCCACATGTACACTGCCGACCCCTCGGCCCATGTATGGGATGACGGACGCCTGTACATCTACGCATCACACGATGTGGACCCTCCCCGCGGCTGCGACCTGATGGACCGCTATCATGTATTTTCAACCGATGACATGGTCAACTGGACCGACCACGGCGAAATCCTTAGCTCCGAGCAGGTAGCTTGGGGACGTCCCGAAGGCGGCTTCATGTGGGCCCCCGACTGCGCCTACAAGGACGGCACCTATTACTTCTACTTCCCCCATCCCAGCGGAAGCGACTGGAACCAGACATGGAAAGTGGGTGTGGCTACAAGCAAATACCCCGACCGCGAATTCACCCCTATGGATAAACCGATGGAAGGTGTGGGCGGCTTCGCGCTCATAGATCCGGCCGTGTTTGTGGACGATGACGGCAAAGCCTACTTCTACTACGGTGGCGGAGGCAAATGTTACGGCGCTCCGTTGAAAGACAACATGGTCGAACTGGCCGACTCACTTCAGGAAATGACCGGCCTCGAAGACTTCCATGAAGCATCATGGGTGCACAAATACAACGGCAAGTACTACCTGTCATATGCCGACAACCATGTAGAGGATGGCCGTGGAGCCAACCGTCTGTGCTATGCCATGAGCGACTCGCCGCTCGGTCCTTGGGAATACAAAGGCGTGTATCTCGAACCTACAGGCTGCGACACCAGCCACGGCTCTATCGTGAAATACAACGGCGAGTGGTATGCATTCTACCACAATCAGGATCTGTCGGGACAGGGCAATCTGCGCTCCATCTGCGTCGACAAGCTGGAATACAACCCCGACGGCACTATAAAAGTAGTTCAGCAGACAAAAGGAAACAGCGATAAATAATCGACCTGTAAAGTGTATCATGGGAAACGGTGTCGGCCGAGAGGTCCGACGCCGTTTTTTATTTAACGTGAGGTCTACATAAGCTATAAATACCGTTCTCATACCTCTAAGGAGGTCATGGATATGCTGATTGGCCAAAAGGGATATCGGATAGATGGCATTGCCAATCTGCCTTACTTTGAGTGAGATAAATATAAACAGCACCAATGCAAAGAGCGCAAGCGTTAGAGCCTCTATGCTATCCTTGTATATACTTTTGAACCTTGTCATCCAGTCGTTGTCCCGCTCTATTGTCCAGTCATATTCGATTCAAGTCCACGTCCGACATGCAGAATTTTCTCACTTTGAGTTGCTGATTCAGAAATAATTACTATCTTTGTGGAGCAGACCGCATAAAAGCCCCGGTCAAGGGTATGAGGGCGGCGAGCAGACATTTTGAAAAGCGTTTATCCACGCTGATTCTTGACGAATCGAAATTCTCGCAAAGTTTCATATTACAGTCAAGGATTGAGCAACGGTAGATGTCGTGCGGATATGTATATCAGCAACAGCCGAAACTCTGTGAGGGAGTTTGGGCTGTAGTTACTTTACATATATAAGCGTAGGGCTTCTTCGTTGCCGTCCAACTGTAATAGGGCAATGCGAGAAGCCTCGATTCGTAGGATGGCAACAGATACAGATTCCTACGCTTTAATTATATGAACCAATCACCGCCAACGAGAGGATGACCGCGGCACAGCACACCCAATGAAAACACGATTCAAAATGAATATGGACTACGATGACGACCTCAACGCAGCGCGCCGCTTCCTAAACTCCATACAGACACGTCCACACATCAACGACATACTTCCCGGAGTATGGGTATCGGAGGATATATGCGAACAAAAATCCATATTTAACGGCGTTAAGAACGAGGACAGACTCATAGAGGGCCTTGCAATATTACGTATCAGAGACTTCAACAAAATTCTTGCGTATGACGAATCGGGTGGCGGAAAACATCTATCAGGCCGACAATATCACCGACATGGCCCTGTCGCCCATCGGAGTCATAATTGGCACAACGGAAGGCATCTACTGGCTTACCGGCCCGGACAAGGGAGCAAAGATCATAAAGGAGCCGGTGGAAGGAGTGTGGTGGGATAACTCCGATGCACTCTATTACCTTACTGACACCGGCGACCTTCTGGTAGTGACCGGCATGCAGGCGGCCTTCAACCAACGAACACCGTAAAGTAGTCAACTCCCGAAGTCCTCGCGGAAGATGCATCCGGATTTCCGAAAGTATCACAGCTTGTAGGTGAGCATCAGACGGGCGGCTATTGAGGAGGATGTAACATGCGGATAGTCGCGGTAGTGGGTAGAGCGGAGGTAGTGGGAGAAAGAAAAAGTCATATAGAGTTTGCGCCAAAGCTTCATGTCGGCGCGCAGTTCGGTGACGTTGAAAGAAGCGGCGCTGTGGTCGCCCTGCACGTCGAGAGTACGCGGATCGCTGTCGGCAAGGTCGGTATTCTTATGATAGCCCTTCCATGTAAAGAGGCGGTAGTACTCATGAGTAATACCTACGGAGAAACGGCTCTTGTCAAACACCATGTTGGCACCTCCTTTTATTGAGAAGCCGCTCGCAAGATTGTAATTGCGGCAGTCAACAGCATAATAATCTGACAGTACAGAGCCGAGTATGACCGCATTGGCATGGGCGAAGGCGTCAAACACCCACCGGTGGCGCTCTATGTCGCGGAACATGACGCCGCAGCCGAGGCTTGCCGGGATACCGAGTTTGTAGGGCACTTTGGCCGAGCGCGCCGATATAGTATCGGAATCATAAAAATCGAAGTGCTGATACAGGCCCACGCTAAGGCGGTATTTACGGTTCTCAAGCAGTTCACGCGCCATAAGGCGACCCTTTATCTCCAGCTGGCTTAAAAACGGCTGCCCCTTCATGACATTAAGACACCCGCGGAAAGTAAAATAGTCATATGGCACCGAGCTCTTTATCTCGAAGCGGTCGCCATACTCTATATTGATTTCGGCCGTGGCGCCGGCACTGATGTCATGTATCTCGTGACGATACTGAAGCAGACGTGTACCGAGCGAAAACTCCACGGCAAGCTTCGGTATGCCGAACACCCGTCCCGAGGTAGGACGCACACGCCACGCGTCGCCTGTAAGTATACGCGTAAGGCCCCTCATCGGCGATATAATGAACGCAGCGGCCTCACGGCCGAAGCGCTCCGAACCCTGCGCGCGGTCATCAAGTACAAGATCGGAAGCGCGGTAGCATACCTCACCTATGCCCATACCGCCTATAGGAGTGGCTATAATGTCATTGGTCGACGGATACTCGCATTCCATAAACAGCTCCCACATGGCGCTCCCGGCGATGGCAAAGAGCCCCGAGCGCCAGTAGTTGTAGCCATTAGAGCGTGCCGCATTATAGTAAAGGCTCCCGTTGTAAGGGTGCAGAAACATGTTGGTGCCGAGCTTGTCGTTGTCCCATTTGAAGCCCTTCTTGAAATTTTCTTTTATCGAGTGGAGCGATATGTAAGCGAAATCGCCGTGCTGTATGTAGCGGTCAAAGGCCCACAGCCCGATATTGAAGCCAAACGTCTCGCCGGCGGCACGCCAGAAGTGAGTGCGTCCGTAGTAAGCTACATCGGCCGAGTCGGGCGCCACCTCCGGCACCACCGACAACTTTATTGGCATCTGCCCCCATACCGCCACAGACGACACAATACACAAAATGCTAAAGGCCACACGGCCCAACCATCCTCTCATAATCCACACAAACTATGCAATGTCATAAAAACACTTGCAGGCGCTGATGTGTTCTTATTGCGGAATTTATGCCATGCCTGCTTCTTGCAAACGACTTTCTATATGGCGGAAAATCTTCTTATACGCCGTACATAAAAAAGTCTTGGACTTGAAATCTCCACTCCTTAAAAATCCGTCATGTAAACATCCGCCATGACATAAATCATAGTACCAGCATTCGTAGCATCCACTTTTCTTAATAAATTCAGACCGCCTATATATCAGGGATTTTTTGCGTCTTTGAAGAATAACGGCTAAAGACTCTTCATTTATATTTCCATAAGAATAACGTGTATCGGTCTCGCAGAATCTGCCACATGGAAATATATCGCCTCTTGGTGATATTGCCACAATGTCATCCTGACAATTTTGAGAGAACATGCATCCTGCACTTTTTTTCTTCGTAGATACAAAGTAGCTTGCAATGTCAGTAAATGTTGATTCTTTCAAATGATTATCTCGGTCAAAGAACCACAGGTCAAACAAATGGTTGGACATATCAGCATACTCTATCGGTGTAACTGAAATCGCGTCCGCCCTTGTCGCCTCACCCGACAAAAACAACGGATTAAACTTAAAATTCAAACGGTGCATACACAGAAACTCGTATATCTCAGCAATTCGGCCTTTAATCAATCGACTTCCTACCACTATCGCTCCAATATTTAACCCTCTCTCGCGGCACAATCTCATTTTTGGCATTAACAGGTCAAATGTACCGTCTCCATTCATATCCAATCGAAGATTATCATTTATATCTCTGACACCGTCTATTGAAAAACCGACCCTGACATCGTATGACTTAAAAAGCTCTATATAGTTATCATTAATTAAGGAAAGATTGGTCTGGATGCCATGTCTTACAAGTAAAGGCGCATCAAGTCCGGCGGTATATTCAAAGACGTGTCTGAATTTATCGTTTCCCCACAACAAGGGTTCTCCGCCATGCCAAATGAGAGTCAATTTCTTGCGATGGTTAAGACAACAATAATCAATTGCCTGCTTTACTATTGATTTGGCAACCTCAACATCCATCATAAAATCATCAGCCTTTATATCGTTGGCAAGATAACAATATAGACAGCGAAAATTACAATTGAATGTCGGTTTTATTATAATGGTCATAGTTCGTTGAAATTATCCTGACAGGTTACTTTATTATATACACCGACGCCCTCACTTTTCTCCTGACCATTGAACCAGCCTTTTTATCTCTTATTTCTCTTTCCTCTTCACATATTTTCAAACTGATATCGTCACTTACCGCTACGCGAGGACAATAAGTATGGTAACGGATATACCATGTGGCAACAGACACCAAAATACCCGATATTATCCCCGAAATAATTCCTAAAAGCAGTTCAGCCATCGGTTATTCCGCGTCATAGTAATCGCCGTGACAATCATTATAGTCGTCATAGCTTTCATTATATTCACTCCAGTTATCAAGAAATTGAGAGTCTGAAGCATCTTTCCGTTTAGCCATCTCAATTATCAGTTTTTGTGCCGGGGTCATTTCACTCTTCAATATTGAGACTCTATCTTTGTTCATAATATCATTTTTTTAGTATTATAAATGGCGGATATATTACACACTTATACATTATAATTTAAGATTCCGGTAATGGGAATACTGGGCGAAATGCATAGATATCTGTTTTAGAAAACATGAATGTCCCCCCACCAAAAAAATAAAATACAGTCCCTTTTTCATAACTTCCTTCACATGTCCAACTATAGCCGACGCCTTCTCCAGCAAATGCATTCAGTGCAGCATTAAGGGGATCAAAATATTTACAAATTAATTTACACTGCCATAAACGCGGTGCGTTATTATTACACGCATAATACCAGTCACCAGATACAGCATCACGCATCGACACAAGGAAGCCTTCTCCGTCTTCTATAATGCATACACCTTTTTTAGTATAGTCCAATTTATTGTCATCAGGTACTTTACTCCATTGCTCAACGGTCAGATAATTAACCTTCCCTTTTTTATCGACCACGCAAAGCGAAAGATGCTTTGGCCGGTCAGTGTCAACCGATGGTGTGTAAACTCCTTTCAACAGGCCATCGGCAACTTTCAGAGATAATTCAACCAACTGCGACATCGATTCTGCCGGGCCGTTTATGTCAAAAGCCCGTTCGACAAGACCGCTCTCGACATCGATCATACGTGTTGCGATAAAATACTCCGAAAATAGTTCACTTACATCGGCCACCACAACATATCTCACTCCGAATTTCTGACCCAGACGTGCAATCTGGCTGTCACGCACCTCTCCGGAAGTCTGGTAATCGTTTTCAGCCGACAATGCAGCAAGAAAGTCAGCGGTACGCTCTACCGCAGCATATTCTCCACTCGCAGTTATCGCACTTACAAGTTTTGCCCCGATAACTTTTTTATACGCATCATCAATACTTGCTCCGGTCATGTAGACCGCTACTTTCTTTTTAACTTGCTCCTGTGCATAAACCGACAGGCATCCTCCGACACCCAGAATCAAAAGCAACACAATACTAAATAACCTTTTCATATTGTAACTACTTTGATTTCTTGTTTAGTAAACGATACGCAACATTATTAGCCATTGCAGACAATACATCATGAGCATCGTACTCACGTTTCAGGCTAACCGATTTAAGGATTTTAGCGGATTCAAGTTCAATAAGACGTGCCGACATCATACACTGCCTGTCAGCAGATATGATGACATTCACCACTATCACATAGTCAACTCCGAGACGTGCACCCACCTCACGAATCTCCTTTTCGGGCACCTCGCCGGCAAGTTGATAATCTTGTTCTTTATCAAGAGTCTTGATAAAAGCTCCGTTGCGCTCAAAGGCGGTATACTCTTTATTTCCGGACATGCGCGCAAGCACCGCATCACTTACTATAGACTTATCATCGCCAATAATATCACCAACAACATAAACAGCCACTTTCTTACTTTCGGCAAATAATTGGGATGGAAAAGCCATGCATGTAAAAAACACTAAGACTAAAAATGCTAATCTTTTCATTTTAATATAAACACCGCAGGGCTCACAACATTGGCATATGATTGGTTTATACATAAAAGCGTGAGAGCCGTACTGTTGCCCGTTCCACGTTCTGAGGCCTTCGCATTGCCCACCGTAGTTGAACGAGCAAACATGCAGAAGCCTCACGCAGAATATGACACTACACCAACTGTCAACACTCACGCGCTCACAATTGGAAAAATTACATATCCACAAGGCATCTACCGTTTGCTGCATCCTTGACTACGGTTGAAATTTGCGAAGTTTCAGAACATCAAGAAAGAGCGTCAAGTAAACGCTTTTAACTATGTCTGCCGACCCGCCCGCATTTCCCTTGCAACCATAGGTTTAGAAAATCCGCACCGATGGCTTTCAGTCTTCTGCGTAATGAGGTCTGCGACTGCAAAGTTATAATTTATTTTCAATTAAACAATAGCACAGAATTTTTTAAATACGTACAACATCGAATCGACAAAACACTTGCAGGCGCTGATGTGTTCTTACTTCGAGTATCGGAAGATGATGGACACATTTATCGACATACTGAGGCAATATCCGGCGATAGCCCTGTTTCTTACAGTAGGAACGGGCTTTCTTATAGGGAAGATCAGGTACCGCTCCTTCTCCATAGGGAGTGTGACGGCGGTATTGCTTACGGGAGTGCTTGTAGGACAGCTTAGGATATCTATGTCAGGGCCTATGAAGACGGTGTTTTTCATGATGTTTCTGTTTTCGATAGGCTACAGCGTGGGACCGCAGTTTTTCAGGTCATTACGGGGAGCCGGCCTTAAGCAGGTATTATTTGCCGTAATCATGAGTTCGAGCTGCTTCGGAGTGACACTGCTGATAGCGCTATTGCTGTCGTATAGCCCGGGCGAGACAGTGGGGCTCTTCTCCGGCTCACAGACCTGTTCGGCCCTCATGGGAGTAGGCGGTGACGCCATAAGCCGGCTGCCACTGGCCGATGCGATAAAAGACCGCGAGCTGTCCATAATACCGGTGTGCTACGCAGTAACCTACATCTACGGCACACTCGGCACTGTCATAATACTCGCCAACTTCGGCCCCAAGCTGCTCGGAGGTCTTGAGAAAATAAGACGGCAGACGAAAGAGCTCGAGGCCAAACTTGACGAAAACTCATGGGAGAGCGACCCGGCATGCGTCAATGCTCTGCGTGTGGCGGCATACCGCGCCTATAGAGTCGAAAACGAGTTTTTCAAAGACGGAAAAACCGTAAAAGAAACCGAGGCCGAGCTAAAGTCACAGGGTCTGCCGCTCTACGTAGACCGCATAAAATCGGGCAAGCGGATATATGCCGCCAATGCCGACCGCATAATACACAAAGGCGACACAGCAGTGCTATGCGGCCGACGCGAATACATAGTGCAGGACCACGGGCTGATAGGACCGGAGGTATCGGACGAGAAACTGCTGTCATATCCGCTTGAAAAGATACCGGTACTTGTGACAAAACGCAGCGTCACAGGCAAAACCGCATCGGCATTAAGCGGACAACGATACATGCACGGCATAATAATCAACTCCATCACACGTCACGGGAGCAACGTCGAGATATCGGACGACACGACAATCGAGAAGGGCGACGTGCTACTGCTGACCGGACACCACAGCCGGTTGAAATCGGCAGCAGTGCATATAGGTCACATGGACCGCCCGACGACAAGCAGCGACCTGATGTTTGTCGGGCTTGCCATCTTCATCGGCGGAGTCATAGGAGCCGTCACCATAATGTTCGGCGACATACCGGTCAGCTTCGGTACAAGCGGAGGGGCACTTATAGCGGGGCTCGTGTTTGGCTGGCTGCGGTCAAAACGACCGACATTCGGTCATATACCCGACTCGGCGCTATGGATCATGAACAACCTCGGGCTTAACGTTTTTGTAGCGGTCATCGGCATCGAAGCCGCCCCGTCGTTCATATCCGGGATAAAAGAGGTAGGGCCAATGCTGCTTGTAGTCGGAGCCATAGGCACTTCACTACCGCTGTTGTTCGGGCTATGGCTCGGCCACAAGATATTCAAGTTTCATCCGGCCATCACTCTCGGCTGCTGCGCCGGGACACGCACCTGCACAGCGGCGCTCGGAGCCGTACAGGAAACCCTTGGCAGCTCGCTTCCGGCAATGGGCTACACGATAACTTACGCCGTAAGCAACATACTGCTGGTCATATGGGGTATGATAGCAGTACTGATTGTATCGTAGACCCTGCTTATAGGGCAATGGGCACCGGCCATACCAATATCAGAGCGCACGGAGCCGGAGCGTAGCGGGCTTAAGACCGGGAGAGGCAGCCTTGACGGTTATGGAGCCGGGGGTGCCGTCATTGCGTACTATCAACAATGCCTTTCCTGCCAGAGCCTTGCGTCGGTCAGACTTGAAACGCTCAAGCGATATGGGACTGCCGTTGTCGACGCCCTCATTGCGTCCGGCTCCGGTCACTTCAAAGGTCACTTCGTTATCGGCCCCGGGGCATATGTTGCCGTCCTTGTCGAGGATCTCCACGGTCACGAAGCTGAGGTCGCTTCCGTCGGCCTTTATACAATCGCGGTCAGGCACAAGGCGTATCCGAGCCGGCGCACCGGCTGTATTTATGGTCTGTTCGGCCACCACTTTGCCGTTCTTGCGGCTTACGGCCTTCACCGTACCCGGCTCGAAAGGCACACGCCACATGACATGGAAATCGTCGGGCCCCTTGCTCCGCACCCCCTGCGACCTGCCATTGACAAACAGTTCCACCTCATCGGCATTGTTGTAGTATGCCCACATGTCGACATCCTGTCCCGGCTTCCAATTCCAGTGCGGGAAGAGGTGCAACACGGTCTTGTCAGGGCGCCATTCGCTCTGATACATATAATAGACATCTTTCGGGAACCCGGCAAGATCGACGATACCGAAATAGGAGCTGCGCGCCGGCCAACCATAAGGTGTGGGCTCACCGATATAGTCAAAGCCTGTCCATATGAACTGCCCCATCACATAATCGCGGTCGCGTACCTGACGCAACGAGTTTTCATGCGTCGTGCCCCACGGCACATGATGATTATCATAAGAAGAGCAGGCAAATGACGGATCGCTCCAAGGTATATCCCATCGCAACGGAGATATCGTCATGGAGTCACTCGGCATTTTATAGTGTCCTCGGGTCATAAGAGCGGATACGGTCTCGGTGCCAAGAAAAGGCTTGCCGGGGAAGTTTTCAGGCACACCGTCGTACCATGCGTCATGGTAGTTGAAGCCTATTATGTCAAGAGCGCCGGACTTAAACAGGTGATTGCCCGGATCAGGCTCATTGTTTCCGGTGGTTATAGGACGAGTAGGGTCAAGACGGCGCACAATATCGGCCAGACGGCGTGTAAGCAGCGAATTGACCGACATCGAGTCAGACTCCTGCGCCAGCTGCTCCTTGCCGTGTCCGAAATTAAGAATAAGATTGGCCTCTTCAAGGCTCAAGGTATCGGCAGCGGCATCGCTCCACTGCTCAAGCACCTCGTTGCCGATGCTCCACATTATTATCGATGGATGATTGCGGTCACGCACTACAAGGTCGGTAAGATCGCGCTCATACCACTCGTCAAAAAAGCGTGCATAGTCACGCTCGGTCTTGCGCCGGCGCCACATGTCAAAAGCCTCATCCATCACGAGTATGCCCATGCTGTCGCACAAAGCAAGCACTTCGGGAGCCGGCGGATTATGTGAGGCGCGATAAGCGTTCACACCCATATCTTTAAGAATTTCGAGCTGCCTCTGAACAGCGCGTGTATTGACAGCCGCGCCAAGCGCGCCAAGATCGTGGTGCATGCACACACCGTTGATCTTAATATTTTCTCCGTTCAGGAAAAATCCTTTTTCAGCATCAAACGCTATCGAGCGCAGACCGGTCACGGTTTCGTAGCTGTCCACCACCTTTCCGTCCTCGACAACGTCGGTCACCACCTTGTAAAGGGCCGGATCGGTCAATGTCCATAACCGCGGGGAGTCGATGCGAAGCTGCTGGGTCAGCACCTCCGAAGAGCCGGCGGCAACAGAGAGAGGTGCCGACGAAGAAGCCACAACCGCACCGGTGCCGTCAAGAACCCGGGTATCGAGCCGGAGCGACACCGCACCGGCCGACGTATTGTCGACAGTAGTGCTGACCGAAAGGTCAGACGACTCAGATGTGACATTGCGTGGCACCACATAACTGCCCCACTGCGCCACATGCACCGGCGACAGCTCACGCAGCCACACATTGCGGTATATGCCGCAGCCGGAATACCAGCGTGAATTGGGCTGGTCGGAGTTGTCCACCCTGACAGCAATAACATTTTCACCGTCTCTTTTTAAATAAGGTGTAAGGTCGTAGCTGAACGATGCATAGCCGTAGGGACGTGTGCCCAGCTCATGGCCGTTTATGTATACCGTGGTGTTCATGTATGCGCCGTCGAAATCGACGTATACGCGCGAGTCTTTGTCAGCCCCGGGAAGGGTGAATGTCTTGCGGTACCACCCTACTCCACCCGGAAGCGCTCCACCGCCTGTTCCCGAGGGGTTGTCCTCACTGAAATCGCCCTCGACAGCCCAGTCGTGCGGCAGATCAAGACGACGCCATGAAGCATCATCAAAACCGGGTGATGACATGGCCGGGGAGTCGCCAAGCATAAACCGCCATCCGTCGTTGAAACTCACAGCCCGACTGTCGGCCGCACTGAGCGACAGTGACACCACGGCGGCAAAAACCGCCATAAGCAAGAATTTTTTCATATCTGTGTTTACTCTCAATTTTTAGTTGGTTATCAATAGGTATTTTAGGTTATACAAATTTAGCAAGTATTTTTTTAAGAGGCTGTATATAGGGCTGTAGCAATGTTGTCAATGTGGGTACCATATGTTAATCAGCTGATAAATCAGCGCAGCCCGCATCAGGAAACGGCCATACCAAATGCTTCGTATTTTCGGCATTAAGCGTCATTTTGACGCAAAAACATTGCATAACTGAAATATTAGATTTACATTTGCACAATTAAACAACACAATGACACAAGAAATGAGTCTTATCATCCCAGCCAAATACAAGCAGAAACTGCTCCCGGAGACAACGGAGATAGCAATCAAGACCATCAAGGAAGGCTTTCAGACCGAACTCGCATCGGCGCTCAATCTGCGACGCGTCACAGCCCCGCTTTTCGTGCTTTCGGGCACCGGTCTTAACGATGACCTCAACGGAGTAGAGCATGCCGTAAGCTTTACCATAAGCGACATGAACGATGCCAAAGCGGAAGTGGTGCACTCACTGGCCAAGTGGAAGCGTGCCAAACTCGGCGCCTACGATATAGCGCCGGGCTTCGGACTGTATACCGACATGAACGCCATACGCACATTTGAAGAGCTCGACAACCTCCACTCGCTCTACGTGGACCAATGGGACTGGGAAAAGACCATCACCGAGGCCGACCGCAATCTCGACTACCTTAAGACGACAGCCGAGAAGATATACAATGTGGTCCGCGAGATCGAGAAGCGCATATACCGTCAGTTTCCCCACATAACTCCCGTGCTACCCGAGAAACTCACGTTTATCCACAGTGAAGAACTGCTGCAGCGTTATCCCGACCTTACCTCACGTGAGCGCGAGGCCAAAGCCGCCAAAGAATACGGAGCCATATTTCTAATCGGTATCGGCGCACCGTTAAGCAACGGCGAGCCGCACGACGGACGCGCTCCAGACTACGACGACTGGATCACACCCAACTCCGACGGATACACGGGGCTTAACGGCGACCTGATATTCTGGGACCCTGTGCTTGAGACCTCGTTTGAGCTATCATCCATGGGCATACGCGTAAGCCCGGAGTCGTTGCAGAAGCAGCTCGAACAGCGCGGTTGCACCGAACGCAGCAAGCTTAAATTTCATAAAGCGCTGCTCGAAAACCGGTTGCCGCTGTCGATAGGCGGCGGCATAGGACAGAGCCGTCTGTGTATGTTCATACTGCAAAAAGCCCACATAGGCGAGGTTCAGGCCTCGATATGGCCGGAGGAACAGGTAGAGGCATGCAGGGCCGCCGGCATCAACCTGTTGTAATCATAACAATGACCATTAAGACCATAGCTTGTTGAATATCAGTTTAGAGTCAGGGATTTAAGGATGTCAGGATGCAGCAGTAACACATCCGCCGCCTTAAACCCCGAACTTTAAACTTTTTTTATGTATCAGGGGGAGCAGGGAATCACAGTTGCAGGGCACGGTTCAAGTGTTAGGCAACCGCGTTTTTTAATTGATTCCGCTTTACTGATTAAAGCTGATGCACAGAAGGGCCAGAGGCGCCGGTTAACAATTGGGTTTTAAGACCGTACGGGTCGTAGCCGGACGCCGTACTACTGGTGTCCCTACCACCGTCATAGTCGTTAACCACCGCGTTTTGCGTTGCCCCCACCATCGCATCCGTTTGCCACCGCGTTTTTACAATGGCCCGCGAAATCCGGCTGAAGAGCTGAATGGTAGGGGCGCCAGTAGTACGGCGCCCGAGCATCCGGATGGCCTGCGGCAGAGCAATTGCAGATGACCGTACGGGTCGTAGCCGGACGCCGTGGTACCGGCGTCCCTACCACCGTCATAGTCGTTAACCACCGCGTTTTGCGTTGTCACACCGTCGCATCCGTTTGCCACCGCGTTTTTACAATGGCCCGCGAAATCCGGCTGAAGAGCTGAATGGTAGGGGCGCCAGTAGTACGGCGCCCGAGTATCCGGATGGCCTGCGGCCGAGCAATTGCAGATGACCTTGCGGGTCGAAGCCGGACGCCGTGGTACTGGCGTCCCTACCAACATTGGATGTTTAACAACCGGGGGTTAAATTGATTCTGCTTTACCGATTAAAGCTGATGCACAGACGGGTAGAGGCGCCGGCTAACATTTGGGTGCATTAATCCGAGTCAGGCGCAGGGGCCTCGGCGCTTGCGCCACAGAATGACAATGAGGGGCAACAGCAACAGACCGGCCAAAGGAAAGAGATAACGCGATATGCGCCGGGCAATACCCTCCTTGCGCTCACGGACCATGACTATTGTGTCGCCACGCTCCATATAAAGAGTATCGCGCGACACAATATCACGAAGTATGACACGTGTACGTTTTTCGCGTACCGTATCGCCCGTAAAATCCACACTTACACTGTCAAGCACATAAAAGAGAAGTTCCCGGTCACTCGCACGGTATACGGAGTCGCGGCTTGCAGAGCTGACAGGCCTATATACGGTACGGGCACATGACAGTGCGAATACCGTCACAATCAATATCATCACACGCTGCATAACAATCGGTCGCGCCGGGCTATAAACGAGTCAAACGTATCAAATATGTCGCTCATGACGGCTCTGGCACTTTCGCGGCGACTCTCGTAAAGCGATGCCGAAGCCATGCCTCCCGGAGCGTCACCACGCAGTGCATCGTTCACACCGCTTGCCCGCTCCATCATGAGCATGACACGGTCGACTATACGGTCTATGCCGAGATCGCCGCAGTTGCTCATAACCTGCCGTGGACCCGGCAGCCCGGCGATGGCCTCATAAAGTATCACCCCGTCGGGCGAAGCCCACTGGTCGGCCGCCTCCTTTGCCGACATGCCCTTGGCAAGCTGGTTTTCAGGAAACAGCAGAGCACCCTTAGCCGCAGTCGACAGCACACGGTCATTAAGCGACAGAAGACGGTTCACCATGCGCTGGCGCTCGATAAGTTCCTCGACAAATGAGTGTATCTCTCCGTCGATAAACGGATAAAAGCAGAATACAAACGGATGTCGCGATGCCTTGCGGCTACCGAGCAGATGGCCGTCGGGAGAAAAAAAGCGGCATACCCACTCACCCGTCATCTCCCACTTCGACTTCACGAGCAGACGCTTCATTTTCTTCCGTGCGATATTACCGCGATCTATACGTGACTTGGCTCCGGAGGGCATGTAATAGAAGCGGCCCATATCAGGATCATGGCAGCGCATGCGGTCTTTCAACTCGAAAGTCCACACTTCGATAACCCGACACAACCCCATATCGGCACGCCCAAACTCAAGATTGTCATTGCATGAGGCGCCAAGCAATCCCGACGGGCGCGAAAACGCATTCATGGCGGGATTCTCATATATGTCACGGAGCCTTGACGCCCTTGCACGATCGCCTTGGGCAAATCGCATCAGCAGCCGCTGAAGCGACATGTCATGCAGATATCCGACCAACTCTATATCCTCTCCATGAGGGTCGCTGAAAGGACCTGCGAAAAACCGCGCCGGATTGAGCATATCGGCCCACGGCCCCATGTCGCCGCCTCGATTTTCACGTTTTACATAATGGACGGCACAACCCGACACAAGAAACTCCTCAAACGTACGCGCATCGGCAGCTATATACGGCGCCATGCTGTCATATCTGTCGGCCGCCGCCGACTTACGTCCAGTACGATAATAACCTACGGCCATTTTAACAAGCTGACGTATGACATTATCGGTCACAGGCACATAATTACTGTCTTCCATACACTTACGCTCTGACAGCCACGCGCCGTCACAATCCTTGACCATGTCGCTCCACTGGTCGCCAAAAGTATAGCGTTTGCATCGCAGACGCCGCAACCTGAAAGCAGAAGCATTGTTCCATGCCTGCAAAGCCGCTTCGATATAGTTATTCATCTTCGTTTAATTATATATAATTGACAATACATGATATACAGCGCGCGATCATGCGCTGATGAAACCCGGTATGGTGCTTAATGCCGCAGCGTCAAGGCTGAATGTCACGCCGTCATCGACCACCGCCTGCAGCAGGACCCGACGACAATCGGGCCTGACAACAAAAATGTCGATGCATCTCCCCTTCAGCACCGCCACAGGCTTAGACGCCGCAGCCCGGGTATAAGGCGACCGCTGAAGCAGGGCCTTACGCGAATGACAATCAGTGACAAGCTCCGCACAACAACCGCCTGCGGAGACAGCCGCCACCCTTACCAAATTGTCGGGCAATGCCACGTGCCCCACTCCGTCGCCATCGACCTCTACAGGCAGTTCAATAGCCACAGGCGCCAGCATGTCAAAGGGAGCCTCGTGAATCAGGCCGCGATACCAGTCAAGCATGCGCGCCCTAAGCAGAGCCTCGAGGTCCACGCCGTCGTCGCGGGTTATGTCACAACCGGAATTGACCGGTTCGGGAAAAGCGCGCAATTGCCACTCGTGCAGCAATTGCGCTTCCGTAAGATGCAACTTCATCGTCACTCACCGAATGGATTGTCATCACCGCTGTCACCGGGGCCTTCGGGCACAACTTCACCACCGTTGTCGCCGTCAGGCACGGCCATGATGCGCATATGGGCATTAGGATAGCGCAGCACCAAACACGAGGCCTCGGTAAGCACCACTGCCTCCGTATTGCGCTGACCGCTCCTGCACAGGTCGATAGGCATGGCTTTGAACGGTATATGCACATACTTCTGCAGATACTCCGGGTCTATGACCATGCCGTCGTCGGCATGTCCGCACATGTCGAACACCTCGCTCAGCACGACATACAGGCGTCCGAAGTTGGTATGCATCTCCTTAAAGTCGATACCCCAACGGGTCACCGTCTCCACGGCACCCAGACTCTTTACGGTATTGAGCCGGCTAAGTTCCTCGATAAATCCGGAACCGGCCACGAGTATCTTGCGGGCAGAGCCTGCGTTACCGGTAAATGCCTTGCGGGTGAGAGCCACAAGTTTCAGCGCATCGAGTTTGCCCTTGGTATAAGTAAAGTCGTTGGAGGTCTGATTCCAGATGCCTGCTGTCATGAACACCTCGCCATAATCGAGGCCCTTGTCAAAACGATGTCTGACTCCGAACAGGAAATTCTTCTCCATGCCCATGCGCATGTCCATCAGCGCCACCTCCTCCTGATCGGAAAGAGTCCAGCCGACCTCCTTGGCCGACATACGCTGCATCATCGACTGCTCGACCTGCGCCTTGAAAATCTGGCAATAATTGGTCAGCTTCACCGGAATAGCCTGAGCATTGGCAGTCTGCACGTCGAGTTCAGCGGCCGCACGACCCATTCTCACAAGTCTGGAGACGAGAACAAGCTGCGGGAAAAGAATGCCCGAAGGCACACCTATGGCACGTACTTTCATGGCGTTATCCTTGCTTTCCAGCACATACATCATAACACTCACCTTGTGTCCGTTGACCATCGCATCAGGAGCGAGTACAGTGTCGGACACACAGAATACATTGCTCTCGTTAAGCATCAGAAGGGCCGTGTCGGTCGACGCACTCTGCTCCACCGCGGCGGCAAGCGTGTTGACTTCAGGAGGAGTGTCGACGGAGTAATACTCGAGTTTCATGCTTTTGCACTTGCGGGCCGGGGCAAGGCGCGATATCTGGTCGACGGGAGTGGCCATAGGCCTTATCTTGACAATGCGGCTGTCAATGTCGCCAATCAACAGGTCGGGCGACACTTCTTCGGTGACAGGAGTTGTCAACGGGGTTTCGAGTACATGGGGTGAGCCTGCGGCTCCGGTTACGATTCTTGCTTCCATAGCTAAAAAGATATTGATTGATTAAAAAAAACGGTTAGTCCCACACGCTTTTGCGTGACCGGGAAAGAAATGCAGACTGAGGCTGAGGTGCGGCGTCAAGAAGAGCGTCGGGCGACTCATACATAGCCGGCTCCTCCATTCTGGCATTGGCCGCTTCGTTTAGACCGCGCATATAACCGCGCCGCTCGGCCTCGCCGATAGCGGAGTCAGCATCGTCAGACCGCGGAAAATGACGGCCGACGGCTTCATCGGCGGATACACCGGAAAGTATGTCCACGACAAAATGGGCGGCTCTCGGGTCCTTACCGATAAGACGCCGGAGTTCAACAGGCATGCTGACATCGGGCGCATCGCCTACAGGAGTTGGTTGTGTGTTGTCCATAATAACTGTTGTTTTAACTGGTGATGACGCAAAGTTACAACCGCAGAACGCATGATTTATGCACAATCGGGCATTAACATATTCTTAAGGCCACAACAGACGGGGCATAAGCATATTAGGCCGCGTTTTAGTGTATGTTAAAGAAAAAAACAAGAGGCGCCTGATTCACATCAGGCGCCTCCTTAGGTCAATTTTTGTAGTATGAATTTATGTTGTTACTTGAGAGTAACCTAAGTAGTGCTTACTTATTATTATCGCCCGCGGGTATGTCGGGATTATTTTCCATCTCCACATTAGGAATCTGGTAAATCATGCGATAATCACGTGCCGAGTAAGTAACGGCATCCATAGAGGCCAGAGTGGGATCATAGTTCACACTCTTGGCGCGGTCAATGGTCTCGTTGCGGCGTTTGGCATCGAAGTAACGGCAGCCCTCGCCCCATGTGTCGATACGCTTCTGCCAGCATATCTCCTCATACAGAGCATCGCCTGTAAGAGAGCAGGTATAACCGGGTTGACGGGTCGACATAATCTCCTCGAGTTTATCCTTGGCCTTGTCGGGCTGATTGTCAAGATAATAAGCCTCGGCTGCCACATAGTACATCTCGGCTGCGGTAAGATAGATCACGTCAGAGGTGAAAGGCTCAGCCGTGCCACCCGAGGTGACATACACGTCGCGGTACTTGTCGGGCAGATATACCGTAAAGTCGCGGCCGCCTACATTCTGGAGCAGAGAGAAGTCAATGCCGCTGACTTCGTTATAGTCGGCCACATAACCGAACCAGCCCTTGCGCACATCGCCGTCGGCTATACGGTCGACAAGCTCCGATGCACCGAGTACGGTGAATCCTCCTCCCGAATATCCGTCGCTGTAGCAGTCGATAACCGACATCCAAGAGCCGTAGAAGCAGGTCGTCTCGACGTTCACGCGATAGCCCCAGAGAGCTTCGGGCATGTCAAGGGAGTTATATCCGCCAAGCATATCGGCGGCAGTATTGAACGAGCATCCGGCAGTGGCTTTTTCGGCATAGGCGGCAGCGTCACCGTAATTGCCGGTAAACATGAGTATGTTGGCATAGATGGCCGCGGCCGAATACTCCGACAAGCTGCCCTTGCCCGAATGGAAGCCCTTACCTTCAAGGAGCTTGTAGCCGTTGTCGATATCGGATAGAATCTGAGTATAGACCTCACCGACCGGCACACGCTCGGGACGATACTCGCTGTCGGTCTTCAACGGTATGCCCGGCTGGTCGGCACCCACGCTGAGAGGCTGCTGATATATGTTGATAAGCCAATAGTAGCAGAATGCACGCAGAGCGTAAGCTTCACCGAGCATGGCTTCGGACTTGGCCGAGGAGAGCGACTCGCCCTCGGCGGGCTTGAGCATGGTTATGATGGTGTTGGCGTTGTCGATGACGTTATAAAGCTGACGCCAAGTAGCCACGGTACGACGGTAATTGCTCTGACGGAAGTCGAGCTGATAGTCGAAGTAACCTATGTTAAGGCCGTAATAATTGGCGAGGTCCTCACACATAAGTTCGGTGGCGAAGCGCAGACTCGCATAGCCCATATTGTCCTGCGAAGTGGCATAGTCGCCGCCGCAATACAGATTGAAGTATGCGCCCGTGACATAAGCCTGTACCTTCGAAGGGTCCTTCTGCATGGCTCCCGACACGGCATCCTCGTCAAGATACTCGGTGGGCGATGTATTCAGATAACTGTCGGAACAGGAAGCTGTCAGGAGCACCGCACCGGCAGCAAGTCCTTTTAACAGTATGTTATTGTATAGTTTCATATCGGTTATGATGAATTAGAATGTTAACGAAAGTCCGAAAGACACGGTACGTATAGCCGAATAGTTGGCCTGTGACTGACCGTATACATACTGACGCGGGTCAAGACCCTTACGGCGCGAGAAGAGAGCTACGTTATCGGCTGCCACATACACACGCGCTTTCTCAAGATAGGCCTTGCGCAGCCAAGCTGAAGGCAGCGAATAGCCGAGCGTTATGTTGCGCAGGTTGAAGTAGTCGGCGCCTATAAGATACTTGTCTGAGAATGTGTTGGCATTCTGTGAACCGTCAAGTACAGGCACGTCGGTGTCGGTATTCTGCGGAGTCCATGCGTTGAGTATGTCTTTGTGCCAGTTGTAGCCCTGCATACTGCCGGCATGCATCATTCCGGCATACATGGCGTCATATATGTCGCCTCCTATCTGGTAGTTGGTGGCGATCGAGAAGTCTATGCCTTTCCACGCGAAGTTGGTGGTTATACCTCCTTGGAAGTCGGGTATGGCGGTACCGATATAGTACTTGGTGGCCTGAGTGTAGTCGGTCACGGGCACCATCTCCACATTGCCGTCGGCGTCGGTCTGGTCGCGGTACCATGTGGCGTGACCGCTATCGTCAAGACCTGCAAAACGGTAGTAATAGAAGTCCCATACGCTGCGACCCTCGCGAATATTGTAGTAAGCGTCGTGCGTTATGCCCTCGACCTGCTTGTCGACGGGTATGTCGGTGACTTTGTTTTTATAGTGGGTGCCGGTGAATGTCCAGCTCCACATGAAGTCCGTGGGAAGGGGCACATTGACCGTAAGCGTAAACTCGATACCGCGGTTGACCATGGTAAGGGCGTTGCGCGAGATGTAGCTGACACCCGACGACGGCGGCTGAGGCACGTTGTAGAGCATGTCTTTGGTGCGCTTGTTGAAGTACTCGATGTCGATATTGAGCAGGTTGTCGAGCAACAGGGCGCTCACACCGGCATTGAAGTTGTAGGATGTCTCCCAAGTGATGTCGGGATTGCCCTCATAGTACTTTGACACCGCAAACTGACCGTCGGAGTTGGATACGCCGTACTGTGTCTTGGAGGGATAGTAGTTGCTTGTTGTTGTCATCGGATAGTAGATGTCATCGTTGCCGACACTACCGTAGCTTGCGCGTATAGACATATTGTCGACCCAAGTCACACCCTTGAAGAACTCCTCCTGTGACAGACGCCAAGAACCGCCTACCGACCAGAAAGTACCCCACTTGTTGCCCTTCGCGAAGCGTGACGAGCCGTCACCGCGAACCGAGGCCGAGAGATAGTAACGGTTGTCATAGTCATAATTCAGTCGTCCCAGCCACGATTCAACGGTATATGTATCGGTGTACGACGATATGTTGTCCATGTTTATGGCATTGTCGAACTCGGGGATGGCCGGATCGAAGAAGTTGGTCTTTGAGGCGTTAAGATAGTTGTACTTCATCTTATAGTTCTCGTGACCGGCGAGTACATCGATATTATGCTTGTCGGCAAAAGTATTGGTGTAGGTAAGCAACTCGTTGACGGTATAGGTCTCGAGACGGGTGCGATACTTGTAGCCGCGGCCGTTGACATTCTGGGCGTCGCCGAATGTCGGGGTCATGAAGCGGTCCTGCTGGGTGTTGGTCACGTCGTAACCGCCGTTGGCTTGAAATTTAAGTCCGTTCCATATGTCGAGAGTGACACCGAAGCGGCTTGCGAAGTTGTCGGTGAGGACTTTGTTCTGATTGGCCTTGTCGCTGGCTACGACATTGGAGTTGGGAGCATACTTGCGGGTACCGTACTGTCCGCTTCCAAAGTCGAACACGGGCGAGCCGTCCTCGGCATAGATACGCTTGCCGTCGGCGTCATATGCATATACGGGATATACCGGCGCTACCTGCTGGATGAAAGCGAATGTATTGGAATAGTTGCTGAGTGACGATATGTTGAGGCTGTTCTGCACTCCGCGGGAGTAAGATACATTACCGTTGATCTTTAAGAACTTGGTCACAAGATAATCGCCGCTGGCACGCATGGACAGACGCGAAAAGTCGGAGTTCTTGATGATACCCTCGTCTTCGAGCCAGCCGAGCGACAGGAAGTGAGTGCCACGCTCGTTGCCGCCCTGAACGGCTACGTTGTACTCCTGACGGAGGCCATTGCTGATAGCTTCGTCGCTCCAGTTGTCATACCAGAGCAGAGGAGCGCTGGTGAGGTTGCCGTTGGCATCCACGATAGCGTTGTTGTCGCATCGGAAGGGGTTGTAGCCCACGTTGCCGTACAGACTGGCCGATGCTTGGGCTCCGGCCTCGGCTTCAGTGGCACCGCCGGCTATGGCACGGTTGCGAAGCACAGTCCACTGCGTCGTCATCCACATACCGGGATCGGTTATTATGTCGTAGTTGGGTATACCGCGCGAGTTGCTACCTATACGGGCCTCGAAAGTCACCTTGTTTTTCTGGTCACGGCCCTTCTTGGTCGAGATCATGATTACACCGTTGGCAGCGCGGCTACCGTAAAGTGCGGTTGAAGCGGCGTCTTTAAGTACGTTGATCTGCTCGATGTCGTTGGGGTTGATGGCAGCGATGTTTCCCTCGTAAGGCATACCGTCGACTACATAAAGAGGATTGGAGCTCGAGTTGATGGAGCCGATACCGCGTATGCGGACGGTGGCGCTCGTACCGGGCTGACCCGACTGCATGGCTACCTGAACACCCGGAGCGGCACCCTCGAGAGCCTTGCTGACATTGGACACCTGAAGTTTCTCGATCGCAGATGACGAGATTGTTGATGCAGCACCGGTAAACGATGACTTCTTGGCTGTACCGTAGGCCACGACCATAACCTCGTCGAGGCTGTTGTCAGTGCTGCGGAGCGCGATGGTCATATGACCGGCCTTGATTTCGGCCTTAACGGTCTCCATGCCCACATAAGATACCTGCAGGATTTTTACATTATCGGGAACAGATAGACGGAACTCGCCCGACATATCGGTCGATGTACCCTGTCCACCCCCTATCGGCATTACTGTGGCGCCTACAAGCGCCTCGCCGTCGGCGGCACTGACCACCTGTCCGGTCACGGTACGCATCGTCTGCGCCGAGACCATCAGGGCAGCCATAACTGCCACAAAGAATAAAAACAGCTTTTTCATACTTTGAAAATGTGAATAATTAAGTTATTTAATTGACAAATTGCCATGATTAGCATTCAATCGATTGCATAAATCCAATTTCCTCTGACAAAGATAGCTCTATTTCTTTTAAATATCATTAACATACCCCCCCCCATTTAAACATTATTAACTATATTAACATTTAACACTTAATAATTATGCTGTTTTTGCATTTTGGGAATCGCCCGCAGGCGCTTACGCGTTTTTTGACAATATCACCACAAACCTATATATTCATGTATATGTTATATAACCGATGAGAGGGATCGGTTACATATTGGCGTTACTCGTCGTCTCTGCTGCGACATCATGCGGGCCGTGTGACAAGCACTGCCTGTGTACTCCCGATGTACCCCTGCGCGACATAGAAGTGCTTTATGACTGGAGCCAAGCTCCCGGTGCCAGCCCTGAAGGCATGGCCGTGCTTATTTATGATGTCGGGACAGAAGGCATGCCGTGGCGATATGACCTACACCCCGCAGGCGGATATATTGGCGTTCCGCAAGACTCGGCACGGGCCATAACCTACAACAACGACACCGAAAACCTTAGCTTCGGCAATACCGGCAACTACTTCACCGGCAAAGCATATACACACGAGGGCAATCTCTTCGACGGACTGTCAGAGACGTGGTACGGACCCGGGCCGGAATCGCGTGCCGATACGGACCAGCGCGTGCTTGTGCAGCCCGACCCGTTGTGGCTCTACTCAACAGACGGCCTTGTCGTTAATGACTCCACTGCTCTGTTCAGGCCGGTAGCGGTAGTGGCACGCTACAACTACCTGATAACCGGCATAAAAGGGCTTGAGGGCATGGCACGCATGTGCGCCGCCGTTACCGGACTGGCCGGCGAGATATATCTTGCCGGAGCCATAAAGGGCAACGAGGCGGTGACCGTGCCGGGAGCTTTGCAACAGACATCAGCCGACTCCGCCTCAGGTGCGCTCTATACGTGGGGGTGCGTCGACAACCAGCAGTCGCGATGCCGGCTGCAACTATTTTTCTGGCTTACCGACGGAAAGAAGTACTGCTATGACTTCGACGTGACCCGGCAGGTGCGTGAAGCTGACGACCCGCTCGATGTGAAAATAACAGTCAACGGCATAACCTTGCCCGAGCCCGATAACTCCGGTCCCGGAGGCGAAGGCGGCATAGGTGTGGATGTCGATAACTGGGAGACCGTCGAAATCGAACTTAGCAACTGACTCGGATGTTATAATCCTAACTATATACTGTCAAATCCAAATCTTACATAAAGCTTCATAATTATGAAATGGGAAGTAACAATACTTATGGCCGTAGCTGCATCGGTCATATCATGTTCCAACAATCATGACGAGATCAACGTACCTGTCACCGATCAAGCCATAGCATTTACCGCCACCGTACCCAAGGCACGGAGCGAAGTCACCACCACCGCAACGATCAACAACTTCAAGGTGTGGGCGTTTGCCAACGGCGAACACTACATGGGCGAAAACGGCGTCGATGTCGAGAAGATAGGTGACAAGTGGTCGTCCGATCCCGTCATATACTGGCCGGTAGACGATTCTCTCAACTTCTTCTCTATAAGCCCGACTATCAAGACAGCCACACAGAACAACCCCGAGAACCCCAACATACCCGACTTCATAAACACCGGCAAGACCGACCTGCTATACGCCGTAAACATGAATGAGAGCCGAACAAGCACCAATGTACGCAACAATCAGCTTGTCGTAAACTTCCGCCACGCACTATCGCAGGTCAATCTGAAGTGCGCCCGCAAGCGCGATGACATAAAAGTCGTGATACACGGACTGTCGCTTGACGGCATAAAATCGATCGGGTCGTTCAACTACCCGAAAGAAACAACCGAAGCCAACATATCATCCGACGAGACCCGAGGCACGTGGAGCGACCTGAAGTACACCGAAAGCATACCGGTCTATAATGACAATGCGCCTGTAACACTAAACAGTGCCCAGCCCGAAGCGGTCCCGAACAACACAGGCTATATATTTGCCCTGCCGCAACCTCTTGAAGAGGCAGTAAAGACGGCCGACGGCTACACAGGCAGCTGCGTGAAACTGCTTTGCGAGATATATGACGAAAGTTCAAGCTCAAAGATATGGCCAGCCAAGAGCGACACCAACTACGACGAGTCTACCGGCGCCGGCTACATCGTATTCCCGCTAAGAACAGCAGTCACCTCGTCGTGGGATACCGGCCGACGCTACATCTACACGCTTAAGATAGATGTACCCGAGGACGGCTCCGGCAAAATCGACTTCGACATCACTGTCGACGACTACCAGAACTACGATGACGCGCCCGACATACTGTAACCTCCATGACTGCTCACTTCACGGCATCGGCTGCTGCGGTCCTCGCTATATTATTGGCGGCTACCGCGTGTAAGAGCGACCCGGCCGATGAGCCGTCGCCCTACATAACTTTCGATGCCGAAAGCGAACGCGACATCGTAACAACAGAAAACATACGCGAATTTTCAGTTTCGGCCTACACAGGAGGCATACCCATAATGGAGCACGTGACTGTCGTAAGAACAGGCAGCAACAGCTGGCACTATTCTCCGGCAGTCATGTGGCCTGAAACTCCCGTGGACTTCTATGCCGTAAGTCCGGCCGACACACCACTGGAGATAAATCTCAGCTGGGAAAACGTTATCAGAATAGAGCGGCTCAACGGCAAGAACGACATACTCGTATCGACCTGCCTTGACGCCATACAGACCTCGGCGCGCCTGCGTCTCAATTTCATACACATACTCAGTTGCGTGGCAGTCAGGATACGCTCCGGCAACCCCGACAGCCGCATAATAGTGAAAAAAATATCAATCAAAGGCTTTCCGACAAGCGGATATTATTATCTGCCCAAAATCACTACCCGACCCGGCAACAACGCGGAAGGCATATGGTCGGCGTGGGGTGCCGACGCCAATTATACACTTTTTGAAGCATCGCCCGACCATCTTGTACTTACCGACAGCTACACCGACATTGACGGGGGCTGCACAAACTTCTATATACCGTCGGAACTGGGTCCTATCGAGGGCAACTGGGGCGGAGCGAGAATAGAAGTGGCATACCGCGTCATAGACCCGGCTACGGGAACTGTCATATGGCCCGATGCAACCACCCCCTATGACCAACTCTTTACTGAAGACCGCTCGTATGCCGCAGCACTATACTGGCTCGGCGAGGGCGTAGCCGACCACCGCTGGCTTCCGGGCCGCAAATACATCTACAGCCTCACTGTAAGACATCACAGATAAGACCAATCGGTCTTATAACAGCAAAGGCCGTAAACCATCGTGGTTTACGGCCTTTGTCATATGGGTCAGCTAATTTACTTAGGCTGTACGGTACAGCTGTAAGGGAACTGTGCGAGCGACAGAGTGATTACATATTCACCCTCGGCTCCGGTAAACGAGCAGTTGCCTGCGCCGAAGCGGAGGTCATCCAGACTGCCTCCCAAGTTGGGTTTGCCCCAGTCATGTTCCGTCATGAACTTGAACTCGCCCGCTTTGAGATGTGTTGTCACCGTCCAAGTCTCAAAGTCGTCACTCGGAGTAAGTTCTACGGCAGCTGCAGGATCCCATTCGGCGTCAGTGGCATTACCAATCAGAGCCACACTGCTTATGGCCTCGTAAGTGTAGGTCATATCCTCGGTATTAGCTGTGAGATAATACAGACCTGTCGGGCCCATGTCGGCGCTACCGAGGTTACCGGCGCTACCGTCGGTAGTCAGAGTACCGGCTTCTTCGCCTGCTCCGTACCATACACCGGCCTCGGTCTTGAACTTGAAGCCGCCGTCACCGGGATTGATACCGGCAAGACCCTGATAGCTGGTATAGTCGCCGCTGAACACGATACCTGCATCGGTCCAGCCGTTGATCTTGTTGGGCACATAGAGCACAGCGGGCACCTTCTCGAAGCGGTAGGTCATCTCCTCCATATTGATATAGAAGTTCCAGCGACCGGCCTCCTTCAGAGCGCCAGCCTGAGGAGCCTTGTCATCGAGAGTACCCTCAAGGGCGTCATCGCCGTTTACGGAAACTCCGACAACATTTTCCTCCTTGCCGTTCACAGGAATTATCTTCCACCACCATCCGGCTTCAGCCGTGGCTTCGTCGACATCGATGTTCTTGATGACAAACACAGGATCGTCATATACATCTGCATCGGAGTGTTCAAACTGAATACCTGCGTTCCAGTCCCAGCCGTTGGCAGTACCTACGAGGTAATATGTAGGACTAATAGTAAGCCTGTCAAGCGGAAGAATCTTAACCGACAGCGGACCATAGAAGAAGTCCGGGCCACCGATGCGCACCCTGTTTATGTTAGGGTTCTCCTCATTTACAATATAAGCGGCATAGCGGACTGCCACAGCACGTTCTTTAGGGCTGTGTGTGATCTTAGCCCAATAACCGTTCTCAACATCTTCAGGCATAACAAACACCTTACCGTCGGCATATACAGCCGGTATCTCGGCGGGATCGGCAAAAGTCTCGTCCTTAGCCATCTGCATGGCAAATGCCAGAGTGTAGCCCTCGGGGAGGTCTTTAACCTCAACTGCGGCAATCTCGATAGGAGTCTGGTCGACAGCCGCAGGATCAGCGTCAGGGGTGTCGGGAGTATCGGGATCGGGTATTTCAGTCATGTATTCCGACAAGTCAATGACGGCATCGGCAACAGCAGAATTGGTCACCGTGACATTGGAAGCCTCAAAAACCGGTTCTTGGGGATTCACCACGGGGGTACCCGTAGCGTCTTCCACTTCGTCACATGCGGCGAAAGCCAACCCGAACGCCACCAATGAATATAATGCTAATTTCTTCATATCGATTTAAAGCAATTTTTGTATTAATATTTACTCGGTAACTTCGGCAAAATCCACACTCATGGCGCCAAGATCGACAGTCACGGTAAATTTACCGCCGTCGGATAGATTCATGACCTTCCAGTTATTTTGACCGGCATCGCATTGACCGGTATAAGGCAGATCGATTTCGAAATCGTTGCCCTCGGGACATCCTATCCATTCCGCAGCGCCCCAAGCGTCATTATCAGGCATGTCGACCAAATCTTTAGCGAAACGGAAGTTGAACGCACCGGTTCCGGCAGGCACATCAATCGTAGCAGTATAAATATCACTTTCGGTCTTATCAACAAGCTCAATCAATTTGTCTTTGTTTGCAACCGTAGGTGGACACCAACCGCCTGCTATCTGACCTACCATGTAAATATAGCGGGGAGTGTATATCTGCTGGGCACCTTTGGTAAACTGAACGGTCTTGTTGTTTGTATCAACGACAATGGTCAGTTCGCCATCCTCGGTCCATTCGGGTATCTGCCAGTTGCCTTTACCTATCACATAGCTTCCCTGATATGTGCCGTCGATGAGTGTGATGTCTTCGTTGTCATCATTCTCCTCGCGGGCACCAAGTGTACCTGTCGGGTTATCCCAACCTGCAGCAGTAAGCTCGGTATAGAATCTGAACTGGGCCTGTCCGGCAGGAATAGTGAATACGGCAGAATAGATGCCTGACCCGATAGCTGTCTCGCTTTCCCAGAGTCGCCAGTCAGCGAGAGCTTCGGCATTATCGGGCGAAGGAGCCTTCCATCCGCTGGCCGCACCAATAAAGTAGATGAAGCCGGGCGAAGGTATGGCAAAGAAGCCCTGCACCTGCGGAAGTTCCACCCAGTTCGATACAACACGGCTCGACTCCACGCCGGAAAGTTGGGCCACAGCACGCACATAGAGCTTCTGCACTCCCTGCGCCACCGGATTGGCATCCCAGCCGTCACGGTCAGTGATACCTGCAAGGTTACACATACCTACGGCTATATCGTTCTCCTTAAGCTGCATGACAGTATTGGTACGCTGGTCGGGAGTAACCGGATACACACTTGTTTTGTCAAGGGATATTTCAGCACTATAAAGCACCGATGACACGAAGCCGTAGTCAGGCTGGGTCTCGACGGTAAGCGTCATCAATCCGTCGGGTGAGAGCTGATAGAACTGGCTGGCAAAAGCCGGAGTATTCAATTTAAATTCCGTAGCATCGGTCGGTTCCTGATATACAGGATCGTTATCGTCCTTACAGCCCGTAAAGCCGAGAGCTACCGCTGCGACAGCGAAAAATATCGATAGTTTTTTAATCATTTCTCGTAAATTTTAGACTTTAACAATCCTAATTAATAATTGGGGTTCTGACCCACTGTTGCCACATACTGATAAGGTATGGCAAATACCGAACGGTAAGAGTCGATAGCGGCACCTTCATAAACGCCACCCTTCCATGACCAGTTGTAAACCGATCCTGTATATTTTCCGAAGCGGATGAGGTCGCTGCGGCGGTGTCCTTCCCAGTAAAGCTCGCACTGACGCTCTTTAAGAAGATTGTCGGCAGTAAGAGCCACAGGGTCAAGACCTGCGCGTTCGCGCACTTTGTCAAAATACAGCTTGCCATTGCACTCTACACCGTTGAGCTGACACTCCGCCAGCATAAGGTATGTATCGGCAAGACGGAACACAGGATAATCGGCATTGCACACCTGTGTACCCTGCTTCACACCGGCAGTGTTGAGATAGTCTTCCTCAGTGGTGTAAGTATACTTGATACACATATAGCCGTCGGAATCCACATCATAGCTGTCAAGATTCTCAACTCCGACCTTAAAATCGCCTTCATAGATAAGACGACGCTTGTCTACCATGTCAAACGCCAATGAAAGTTCAGGGCGCATACGATAACCTGACCACACTGACTGCCCGTCAACAATAGCACCGAGACTCATAAGTACCTCCTGAGGTATAGTCTCTATATAAGCTCCAGCGGTAAGACCGGTAGTACCACCCCATGTTTCCATAGAGCCTACCTGCTGCGGTACAGCCCACAGGATTTCGCCATTGCCTACGTAACGGTCATTAGTAGCGCAGAAAAGATATTTGTAAGTAGGTGCGAGAGTGTTTATAGTCTCAAGAACTTTCTGGCATGCCGCCGCACACTCGCTCCACATGGGAGTACCGGTATAAACACCTGCATTAAGATACAGCTTGGCAAGAAGCATGTAGGCGGCTTCACGCGATACACGGCCGTAAGCCTGTGTAGCCGCAGGGCGCACATGGCCTTCGTTTATGACATTGACAAGGTCCTCCACAGTAGCGTCAAATAACTGCTTGCGGTCATATGTAGGAGGAGTGGCTCCAGTAGGTGTGCCGGGCACCCAAGGACCGCGTCCGAAAAGGTCGATCATGCAATAGTAAGCATAAGCGCGGAGCACACGTGCCTCGGCCTTCATAGCCTCCACCTCTTCTTCTGAAAGGACACTTTTGGCACCGTCGGCCTTGTCGATAAATTCGGTACACTGGCGCGCGGTGTAAAACTCACGCGAGAAAGCTGCATATACCCATTCGTTGTCATTAAGCCATGTATTGAAGTTGAGAGCTACATAGCCGGGGTCATTCCACTTGTTTGACACAATGGCTTCATCAGCGGTTATCTCCTGAAGATTCCAATGACAGCGTATGAAAGTACCGGCGCCACCGTCGGAGGTCGACAAATTACCGACATACAAAAAGCCTCCATACAGACTGCCGAAATAGCCGTTCCACTCCTCGGCAGTGGTAAGTTCAGTCTTTATGTTCGGGTCGGTGGGTGTAAGATCAAGGTCATTGACACAAGAAGCAAGTCCTGACATAGACAATGCCACCGCACCAATAGTCATATATTTTAATAATTTCATAAATGATAATACTTAACTGTTAGTAACTTATTGCTAATCCATTACTCAGAACGATGCCACAACACCAACCGAGAATGTCACGGGACGCGGATATATATTATTGTCTATACCGTTGAATACTTCAGGATCAAGACCTTTGTACTTGGTGATCACGAAAGGATTCTGTACGGCACCGTAAAGACGCAGACGCATCTGATTGTTGAGCAATTCAGGCCAAGTGTAGCCAAGAGTGATGTTGTCGCATCGGAGGAAGCTGGCGTTACGTACAAAGTAATCGCTTGTGATAAGTTCCGTAGTACGCGTGCTCTTCCAGAGATATACATTGTTAAGCAAGTTGCTAAGAGGAGCGGTAGAAGTAGCTGAAATAAACGCATTGTTTGACTCGTTGCGGTTATAAACCCAGTTGCCAATGCTTGCACGAAGCGAGAACCCGAGGTCCCAGTTCTTGTAATTGAATGTATTCTGCCAGTTAAGAGTCACCGCGGGGTCCTTGCTGTGATACAGATACTTGTCGTCGGGGGTGATTGTGCCGTCACCGTTACGGTCAACAAAGACACCTTCGAGCGGAGTGCCGTCAGGATTATAAACCTGCTCATATACCCAGAAACTGTAAGCCGGGAAGCCCTCCTGATGTTTCTGTACGTTTACACCGTTGCCGATACCGCCGGTAGTCGAGTCGGCTCCGTCAGCAAGACGTGTGATCTTGTTTTTGTTCCATGCCACGTTGATATTGCTTGACCAAGTGAAGTCACGCGTAACGACCGGACGAGTCAGCAAGTTGAATTCAAGACCGGTATTCTGGAGGTCGCCGAGGTTTAGGTCACCGGCGTTGGACAGGTTGGAGCCGGCAGGATAATTGGCATAAGTCAGAAGGTCCTTTGTCTTGCGCTGATACCAGTCTACGCTACCGCTGATGCGGTTGTTCAGGAATGCGAAGTCAAGACCGATATTCCAAGTTGTTGTCTCCTCCCACTTCAAATCGGCGTTGAATGCTGCGGGAGTCACAAGGAACTGGTTATTGCCATCTATCGGATAACGCTCATTAAGATTGTCGCTCACTCCATATATAGGCATATATGGGAAGTAGATGTCGGGGAGATCCTGCTGACCGGTGACACCATAGCCAAGGCGCAGCTTAAGGTCATTCATTGTATTACGCACACCCGACATGAAGTCTTCATCGATAATACGCCAACCGAGAGCCACAGAGGGGAAAGTACCCCAGCGGTTATCCTTTGAGAATCGGGAAGTACCATCGGCACGTACGGTGACTGTGAGCAGATAACGTTCCATAAAACTGTAGTTCACACGTCCGAAGAACGATACAAGCTGATAGGGAGCGCTGAAATACTTGACAGGACTACGCATGTAGCCGGCATCGTCAGCACCATCCTGCACACGTGAGAAGTTATGGCCGCTTTTGCGGAATTTCTGCCAAGAATAGCCTGCGGTAACATCAAGATTGGACTTGATGGCATCAAACTCCTTATTATAATTAAGGTAGAAGTCCAATAGAAGATTATAACGTTCCTCATTGCGCTTGTTCCATGTGCCATAACCGTCTTTCACGGGATCATCAGACCCCGGCACATAATGACCTGCACGGTAAGCAGCGGGTGAGAAAGGAGTATTATAGTCTATCTCCTCACCGTGGCTGTAGTCATAACCGAGATTGAGGTTGGCACGAAGTTCGGGAAGGAAAGGCATCTTAAGGTCAAACTGAAGATTTCCTACCGACTGATATACTTTGGCGCTCTTGTGATATTCATTTATCAACGAAGCCGGGTTAAGTGAGGCAAGACCATTAAGCGAAAGCCCTGTATCGGGACCTGCAAGACCACCCGCATTGGTATAAGACGTATAATTCAGGAACGCGTTGCCGTCAGGATTATATACGGGCAGAGTAGGATTAAAGCTGACCGCGCTACCCAACGCTCCACCTTCGTTATATCCGTTGTTGATGTAAGCACCCTTAACATTGGCACTTACCTGAAGCAGACCGTCAAAGAACTTGGGAGTAAGATTGATACCCATTGTAGCACGGTCCATTCGTGAGGTCTTGATTATACCGTTATTGTTGGTATAGCTGACAGCCACGCGATAAGGCAGGAAACCTACGGTTCCGCCCACACTCAGGTTATAATCGCTCGACACTGTAGTACGCAATATTTCTTTCTGCCAGTCTGTATTATAGATGACACCATTCTGACCGAGAGCTGCTGCCTGATCGGAGTCTGCGCCGTAATAAGAGGTGATGAAGTCAGCATACTCATTGCCGCTCATCATACTCATGGTCTTGCGGGGAGTGTTGATATACATATTGGCCGAGAAGTTTACCTGCGGTTTGCCGCTCTTACCCTTCTTGGTAGTGATGATGATGACACCGTTTGACGCACGGCTACCGTAAATAGCCGTAGCTGAAGCATCTTTCAGGATTGTCATTGACTCCACATTCTCAGGAGCAACGAGTCCGATAGGATTGGAGCCTCCGGCCACATTGCCGCGCTCCATAGGCACACCGTCGATCACGATAAGAGGTTCATTGGACGCTTTCAGTGAAGCGCCACCACGTATCATGATATTGGCGCTACCTTGGGGGCTGCCGCCATCGGTAGTGACAACGACACCCGGCGATGCACCCACGAGCATATCCTGCGCCGAGGTAGCAAGACCGGCCTCGATTTCATCGGGCTTGATGACTGCGACCGAACCGGTAGCATCGCTCTTCTTAACGACACCGTAGCCGATAGTCACGACTTCGTTAAGCACCACTGTGTTCTCACTAAGCACCACATCAACGGTAGAGCGTCCGTCGACCGGTACTTCCTGTGTGTTATAGCCTACATAGGAAAAGACAAGGACGGCATCAGGCGCCACAGATAAAGTGTAATTACCGTCAATGTCAGTGGCGGTACCTACGGTAGTGCTTTTAGCCATTACACTCGCTCCGATAAGGGGTTCTCCCGTATTATCGGACACAGTACCCGTTACGGTAATATTCTGCGCGAGTGCCGGGAAGGAAAAACACAGCAGCATCGCTGCAACGAGCCATGTCTTCCTGGTCATTTGAAAACAAATGTTCTTCATGCAAGAGTAGTTTAGTTTTACATTAATTATTTATCACTATTTCTATCTTAAACCACAGTAGATAAAGAGAGCAGATACGAAGAGGACGCATAGACCGGAATCAGTTGCCACGTGTGCGTGGTAACTGAAAGTGCCGTCCGGCACTTTTTTCTTCACAATCCTAATTCTTAATGTCTTATCTAACTATCTTTATCAATCACACCTTCATATCATGATTAAAGCCATACATCATATGAAGTAAGTAATTGCAAATATAAGTCTTTTTAACTTCCAAAACCATATATCGAGTAAAAATATAAACACCGTAAGCAAATTTTAACAAATTTAACTTACGGCGTTAACTATAGTTACAGCCAATCGTGTCTATTGCTGTCAGAAAGGATAACCGATAGCGAGGTGAAAAGCGAGCGAGTCCTTGAATGAGCGCATGTTGTAATAACCGCTCTTGCCGGTGTCATACGGAGCATGAATACCTATGCCGAGATCGGCGCGCAGCACGAGCATGCTTATGTCGAAGCGCAGACCCACTCCGGTACCCACGGCCAAATCCTTGAAAAATGTGCTTCCCTCAAGTTTCGAACCGGGACGCTCGGGATCATCCTTCAATAGCCATACGTTGCCCGAGTCAAGGAACAAGGCTCCATGAAGCGGCCCTACAATAGGAAACCTGTACTCGACGTTGAACTCAAACTTAAATGTACCGGTCTCGTCAAAGTTGTTGTCGCGGTCACCGGCGGGGTGATAGCTGCCCGGACCGATACTGCGCACGGCAAAGGCCCTGACGGAGTTGGCGCCACCTACATAGAACTGCTCGCTATAAGGCACTTCGGCAGAGTTGCCGTAAGCGTGGGCTATACCGCCGAAGACTCGTGTGACCAACCAGTTTTCGCCGCTCAGACGCCTTGAATAAACCACCTGCGCCGTGCCCTTGACAAACTGCGAGAACGGCATGCCAAACAAACGTTTCTCGCCGCGCACACCACATGCACGCCACAACGTCCACATAAGATTGCCGGCCTCGGCCACAGAAGCCTGCACATTTATAAGATTGTCGCGATTCATGGCCCGGTCATAGATCATGGACCACCCTATCTGCGGTATGAACTGATTGCGGAAACTCAGTCCCACAGCCGGATTGGCCCCGATTATGGAGTCAAACAGTTCGGTGGTGCGTATCATCTTTATAAATGTCAGCTTCAAAGGAGTGAACGTATAGGTAAAGTAGCGGCGCATCTGCCAGTCGTAATTCATCGAGGCACTGAACTGGGCCATGTTGAAATAATGAGGCCGGTTGAGCAGGTCGGCATTGAGTGTGAAACGCGTCCAGTTGAGATTGCGGCGCGACAGACCTATGAACCGCGGCAGCAACAGTCGCGGAAACGCAAGCGAACTGTTAATACCTATCTCATAACTGTTGAACATCGAACCGCCACTGCCGTGACCGGTCTGCCACTCGTATGCGCCTGTAAGACCTACCCTGAGCTGCTCGCCGCCTCCAAAGAGGTTGCGGTTGGTGACCGACACTGTGACACCGGGGCCTATGTAGCTGTTGGACTTGGACGCCACATTAGCCTCGATGCTCGCCTCATAAGGAGCGTCGAATGTACACTCTATGGCCACATCAAGCGTAGGTGTGGCCGAGGTCGTATCGGGTATGGCCTCTATATTGATGTAGTTGAATATGCCGAGGCGCGACAGATAAGTCTGTGTACGGTTCATATCACTCACGGAGAAAGTCTTGCCCTCGCGGAAAGTGACGCATCCGGGTATAAGTCCGGTGCGCAGTTTGGACGGCATCATCCTGATTATAGTGCCGCGACGCGTCACTGTGGTATCGGGAGTGCCTCCGCCCTGATTGCGGTTTACATACACGGTTATGTCGCCGGTGCGAAAACGGCTCTTCGCGAATTTCGGAGTATTGCGCGCTATGGTCATGCGCAACGCTATGCGCTCGGGCGTTATCGTACTATCGGCAAGATACTCGATGTACTCCGGACGGAAAAAATAATAGCCGAGATTGCGCAGGGAATTGGTGATTTTTGTACGAGCCACGCTCAACGAGTCGGTGGAGTAACGGTTGCCCGGCTTAAGATATGTCGACACACGCGCCAAAGAGTCAATCTTATGATACAGATGACATGTATCGGGGAGCAACTCGATGGAGTCGAGCAGATAGCCCGGACCGGTCTCAATGCGGTAGAATATCTTCGCTTTCTTGGGATTCTTTTTATTATATATGAGTTCGTAAGAAGCGGTGTTACGGAAATAGCCGGAGTTGTCAAGCTCGGTCTCGATCATTTTGGTACGCAACTGTGGACGCACATCGCCCACCAGCACCGGCTCCTCGGCCAACTTCTCGTAAATCCAGTGTTTAAACCCCTTCTCGGGATTGGGCCAGTTGTTGTAGACCCACAATCCGAGCGGAAACGGATAGCGCCATTTCAAAGCCTTTATATAGTTGTTGGGCGCCACATCGACAGCCGTCTCGACCTTTGCCTTGACACTGCCCGGCACTTTCTGGTTATCGGCGCCTACAATCTCGATTTTTTTCACTCCGGTATAGAGCACATCATCGGGTCCGAGGCGCTTTGTCGTCGAGCATGACGACACAAGCGACACGACCATGGCTGAAGCAAACAGTCTGAAAAAACAACGGAGGGTCATATTACTTATTCGTGTCATCTTTTTTATGGTTTACGTTTAGCGTGCCGTCTTCCACAGGGAGAGCCACTGCCGGCTCCTCGGGACGGCGTCCGAAACGGAACAGGTCACGGAGCGAAGCGAGCTTACGCTTGTATACAAAGCCGACACCGGTCTGTATGACCTCGCCCTCGAGTATGCTTTCATAACCGACATGACGGAATAGCTTTACATACATCGAGCCGCTTCGATTAAGCATGTATTCAAACGATATGTCGTTTATGAGATTCTGCGAGAAGTTCTCGTCCATATTGGAGTCGGTCGAGTAATTGCCGCCCACCACAATCTTGAAGCGGTCGTTGAACAGCGACTTGCTCACCCTGTAACTGTAGCTTGTAGTGGTCGAGGTGGCTCCGTCGTAAGTGCGGTCATACTGGTCAATACCGAACGATATGTCGACACCTTTTATCGTGTTGGCCGCCCAAGAATTAAGACGTGCAGTCAAGAACGAGAACAGAGGATTGCCGCTCAGATTGGCCGACGCCTTAGTGCCGGGACCCGTATATACGTTGTACAGCAACAGGTTCATGGCCTGATTGGCTCTCTGCTCCGGGCTCATGGTCTCAAGCTCGTTCTGTATGGTGATGTCGTCGTTGGTCGACAAGTCAAAGGCCACATCCATATTGCTCAAGGTATTGGTCACGTTGAGCGACACAATAAAGTTGATGAGCCTTGAGTTCTGTCCGCTTTCGGTGACATTGGCCTTCATCGTGTCATGGGCATGCAGATTGAGAATCGGGTTCAGCATGTCGCCGTTAAAGGCTATGTAACTGCCGCTCTCGAAGTCGAAGTTTTTCTGCGACATGAGAGGCGGGGTGTAGCGCACGAAGCCCTTGTCAATGTTATAGCGGCCGGTCAGACTCATGTCGCTGAAAGGCGACATGTGGAAGGTAAGATTGCCCGATCCCTGTATCGACGCTTTGTCCTGTCCGTTGGCACTTAGGTCGACATTTATCGTAGTACCCTGCGACACGATAAGACGCGCATCGAGCATAAGAGCGAGCTCGCCGGCAGGCACTGTGTCGGCATCGAGCACGGCGGCAGTGTCGGAGAACTGCACGAAGTGAACCATATCGTCGTCGGTGACACCGGCCGACAACGTGTTGGACACTGTATTGACCACATAGGTCACGTTGCTGCCCTCAAGCAGGTTGAGCGAGGCGTCGACACGCATGAAGCTCATGTTGCCTTTCACGTCGGCGTCAAGATCGATATATCCGCGGCCATAAATGTCATTGCCCTTGCCTCGCTTCGACCCTATGACCTGCATATTGCGCGCTTTCATGTCGAGCTCTATTTTAGGCGATGTCAGGTTATTTATGTCCACCGTACCGTCGATGTACAACGGGTTCTCGTTAAGACCCGATATAGTGTAACGGTCAAACTTCACGATATTGCTGTCAACCGGAATTTTATCCTCCGAAAAACGGAATGCCGATCCTATCATGTCAACCGACACGGCTGTAGAATCAAAATCAAGATAGCCGTTGAACACCGGCGAAGTCATAGTACCGGTTATGTCCATACGTCCGTTGAGCATACCGGATAGCTTGGCCATGCCCGGCGGAAGGAACGGGTTCACGATACGCAACGGGAAGTGTATCATCGAGAAGTCAAGCATAAACGGATTGCTTGCCGTACTGTCGTTGAGAGCGCCGACGGCTGTAATGACTTTCATGCTGTCGACCATCAGCGACGTCGAGGCCTTGACCACACCGGAAGTATTGGTTGTAAGACCGACATCGAGCAGGAATGAGCCGACTCTGTCGCGACCGTATGTGAGGTCGTCGAGCGACACGGCACCGTTACCCTCTATCGACTTGGTCTCGGCATCCCATCCAAGACGTATGTCAGCTCCGGCTATACCCTTGACCGGAGGTGCGAAAGGCGACAGAGCGAGCCAGTCGGCAAGCTGAATTCCCGAGGCGTTGACAATAACGTCTTCCTGCGAAGCCGAACCGAGCGCATCATGTTCGGTATAGATTTTTAAATGGCTGTCGCCGTTGGTCAAAGCGAGATTGGCGTCTATATGACGGGTAAGTAAATTATATGATATGAAATTATCTTTGTTAAGCGACCAGTTTTTATAGCCGATGACCGGGTCAAGCGGAGTCATGCGCAGAGTGAGCAGCGAATCGATAGCCGTAACATTGAAGCCCAACTTGAAACCGGTATCACCCTTGATGTTTGACTGATTAAGAAACAAAGCAAGGTTCTGGTCGGCAAGAAAGCCGGTGACATCAACATGAGCAAAGCTGTCAAATGTGCCCGGACGATTGTTCATCTTGGCACGGTAAAGGAGGAATTTACCATGTTGCATGGCACTTATGCCCACGGAGTCTATGCGCGTGTCACCGGTTTTTATACCAGTCGCGGCACCGTTAAGATGAAATAGCGAATCATTGTCTATGTTAAGCGACAATTGCCGGAACGAAGTCTTGGAAGGAGCGAGGAAGTCGCTTATTATACTGTTGGCACCAGAGTTGACCGACAGGACAAAGCGAGGCAACTCACGCTGTATCGAATCGACAAATATACGCCGACCCGCAATCTCACGGTCAATAACCTCCATGCCGGAAGCGAAACGCGCAGCCAATGTGTCGATCGAACAGCCGGCAATAAACCGGGCATGAAGCGACTCGTTGTCAACCGACACTACTGTCGACGAGTCGGTAGCGTAGACCGACGCCTTTATAGACGGAGTAGCGACCGGCAGGTCAGGCATCAGCCACTCGAAATTGTCTATTGTCATGTCGGCATCGTAGAATCCGTCACCGGGACGTATATGCCCCCGGCCCTCCAGCGAAAAAGAGCCGCGCGACTCCGTAGGTGACAGATTGAGAGCCTTCAAGTCAAGATTGCGCACATCGCCTTCAAAATCCATTATATAATCGTCGTCAGCGATATTGCCCGAAATCGACAAGTCAAAATTGGCATCATGATTCATCGACAGAAGTCCCGCGTCGACATAACCGGTGTCGAGACTTGCCCAAAGCCTTATGGCTGAATACGTAACTTTCTGATACTCGGCCGAAGTGATGTCGACAACAGCATCGACTGAAGTCTTGGGTGAAAACGGCGAGTAACCGCGTCCGGTGACCTTGGCATCGGCCGTTATATTACCTATACCCATTTCCGGCAGGAAGGCACTTACAGGAAACTCGCGCATGGCCATGTCCAAATCATAACTCTCCACACGTCCGTTCCAATCGGCATTGAGCAGCACACTTCCCTCTCCGGTAACAGCTTTCATATTGCCTTTAACAGCACCTCGGTTCATATCCACATACCCGTCAAGTCTTACGGGCGGCAGATTGACCTGCTTGGCCAGCTTCGCTTCAAGAAGTGTGGGCTTGATAAAATTCACATTTTTAAGATTGCCGTCAATATTCACATGTCCGCCGAGATTGTCGGGCGACATCATGTTGCGCACGACACCGTTGACCGACACATTCATGTAACCGGGCAAAGCCGCATCCAGCCGTTTTATGGAAAGGCTGCCGGCAGTACCGTCAATGTCGGCGTCAACAGTCATGTCGTTATATCGGGGTACGCTCTTAAGCATAGGCTTCATCGAAGGCATCAACAGCTCGAGGTCGGGAATGCCTATGCGGGCCAGCGCACGCAACTGCAACGGCATCTCGGGGTCTGACATAATGTCGCCCATACCCATAAGCGCATTGAATTTTATCGAAGAAAACAATGTAGATATATCGAAGCGCTCAGCCCGCATAGATGTAGTATCCATCGAGAAACGTCCCGAAGCCTCCAATTTGACTCCACAACGTTCTACCGCCGCAAGACGACGTATGGGCACCTCGATATTCACACCTTTATTATAAAAGGAGTCAACCTGTATGTTTATGTCATTGGCCTGCAGATAATTCAAGTCGAGTCCCGGCTGAGGTTCCGCTCCGCGCACGGCATAAACGGCACGCCGACCCGTAAGACTGACCGTATCGCCGGTTATGGTCCACATAAGACTGTCGGGAGAGGAAGCAGCATCAGCTACCGGAGCCAACGAATCGACTGGATGAGCGGCAATGTACTCCGGCGACGGAGTAAAATATACGGCTGTCACACTGTCAACTCTCAAAGCACCGGCATGGATGCGGCGTGATGCCATATCCACGAGTCCGTCGCGAAGCACCGCCAAAGGCACATTTGCACCGAGTGAATCAATTGTCGGCAACATCGTCATGCGATAATTGATGTCACGCAACTCTATGTATGCCGCCTTTATTGTCAGCGGAGCCGATGCGGCCGAGTCTGATGGCGTGGCGGTAGTGTCATTGCCGTTAAAAATCAGCGTCACATCGCCACCGTCAAGCACGGCACGGCTCACATCGATCTTGGCGTTCTTAAGGTCATATGACGAAGGACTGAGGTCAAAGCGCTTCACGGCAGCAGTAAGATACATGACCGAGTCAGGAGTTCCGAGTCTATAATCCACATCCTCCAAGTGTCCGTCCACTCTTATGTCAAGCGACAACAGCGGCAACATCTCTACATTAAGCGATGCACTCCGGGCATTGACCATCGTATCGCCGGGAGCGGGTATGACACGTACTCCGTCAAGCTCCACACGCAATGGCCATTTCAATCTGAAACGGTCAACATCAATCACCATGCCCGATGATTTGGCTACTTCTTTCAGAGCCACATCCTTGACAAAATCCTGAACAAAAGGAACATATAGCAAAACGGGCACCGACAGCAGCACTATCAGCGTCCACATCAGTACTTTCAGCACTCGTCTTACAGCAGTATTTTTTATCAGATGTCCCACAAGAAATAAATAGTCGTTTAGAAAAATATAACATAAAGTTACGTATTTTGGTTTTAACATTTGCTAAACTTGGACATATAATTTTTTTAATCTCATGTCATGTAGTATCTTTGTGCAAAATTTTTATCAGAAAAAGGCCAATCCAAGTTGAGACACTCTCATCTATATATTGTAACCATCGTACTGCTATGCGCCATATCAGCCTTAGCATCGGGGTCGCCCAACCGTCAGCACGCCGATAACGTGCCGGACATAAGCGACCGTATACTCGGAGGCATCGACAGCAGTAAGGTCGACTCGACCGTTGCTCTCGAACCGGCCGACCTTCATCGGCGCACTCTTGTGAGCGATATGGACTCAGACTCAGTCGCCGAAGTTTTTAATCCTGACGAAGTGCCGCAAAGTACGCGGAAATCGCGCATAGTACGGCAGAAAGTAGACCTTGACAACGTCGTCAACTTTGCATCCAAGGACTCCATGATACTTATAGGCCGCAACAGCGCCTACATGTACGGCGACGCCGAGCTCACATACGGTGACATGAAGCTTACAGCAGCCGAAGTGTCAATGGACATGGCTACCAATAACGTACATGCCGTAGGACGTCCCGACTCATTAGGAGAACTGACCGGGACACCGATATTTACCGACAAAAGCGGCGAGTACGAGTCGCAGACCATGAACTATAACTTCAAGTCGCAACGCGGTTTTATAACCGACGTTATCACCGAGCAGGGCGAAGGTTATCTGACCGGCGGACAGACAAAGAAGATGGAAAGCGGCGAGTACTATCTGCGCAACGGACGCTACTCCACATGCTCCGACCATGAGCATCCTCACTTCTACTTCCAGCTTACGAAAGCAAAGGTAACCCCCAAAAGCAACATAGTCACAGGACCGGCCTACATGGTGCTTGCCGGACTACCGCTTCCGCTTGCCGTGCCATTCGGCTACTTCCCGTTCTCCGAAAAATACTCTTCGGGTATAATATTTCCGACATTCGGCGACGATTACAACCGCGGTTTTTATCTGAGCAACGGCGGCTACTACTTCGCAATAAATGACAACATAGACCTTGCGCTTACCGGTGAGCTTTACACCAAAGGTTCGTGGGGACTATCGGCCCAGTCAAGCTATGTGAAACGCTACAAATACTCGGGCAGTTTCAACATAAGCTATCTTAACACGATATATGGTGAAAAAGGGAGTCCCGACTACTCGAAACAGACCAACTTCCAGATACTTTGGAATCACTCGCAGGACACAAAAGCCAACCCCAACATGAACCTATCGGCAAGTGTCAACTTCACCACGAGCGGTTATACCCGCAACGACCTCAACAGCTACTACAGCAACTCGTTTACAGAAAACACCAAAAGTTCTACCGTCAATATGACCTATCGAATCCCCAACTCCAAATGGTCATTCTCGACGACAGCCAACATAGCCCAGCGTACGCAGGACTCCACCTTGGCAGTATCGTTTCCCAACCTTACGGTGACAATGTCGCAGGTTTATCCGTTCAAGCGCAAACGCGCTGTGGGCAAAGAGCGCTGGTATGAAAAGATAAAGCTCTCCTACTCGGGACTTTTCCAGAATTCGCTCACAGCCAATCAAGATGAATTTTTCCAGAAGAGCCTGATAAAGGACTGGCGCAACGGCATGAAGCACTCAATACCCATCTCTGCCACGTTCAACATGTTCAAATACATCAACGTCACGCCTTCGCTTCGTATTGATGACCGCATGTATACGTCCAAAGTAAAACGTCAGTGGGACCCCAATGCTTCAGCCGAAGTCATGGACACTACCTACGGCTTCTACAACGTCTGGGATTTTCAGGCATCTGTATCGCTCGACACCAAGCTGTACGGATTTTATCAGCCGATGAAATTTCTGGGCGATAAAGTTAAGATGATACGTCACGTGCTCACTCCGTCCATATCACTCTCAGGCGCTCCCGACTTCGCGTCGCCATTCTTCGGCTACTATGACCAGTACCAGTATCAGAACAGCGCGGGAGAGACCGTGACCAAGAAGTACTCCATGTTTCCCAACGCGCTTTTCGGTGTACCCGGACAAGGTCGGTCAGGCATATTGAGTGTGTCACTTGCCAACAACCTTGAGATGAAAGTCAAGTCCAACGACAGTATCGGAGAAAAGAAGATATCGCTTATAGAGAACCTCTCGATTTCTCAAAGCTATAACTTCGCCGCCGACTCAATGAACTGGAGCAACATAAACACCTCATTGCTGCTGCGCCTCGTCAAGAACTTCAACCTCAACCTGTCGGCGACATGGGACGTCTATACATACCAGCTTAATTCAGCAGGCAATCCTGTACGCGTCAACATACCACGATGGAAAGCAGGTAAAGGCATAGGACGACTGTCAAGCACGGGCACCTCGTTCTCCTACACGTTCAACAACAACACGTTTAAGAAAAAAGACAAAAAAGACCGTAACAAGAACTCCGGCGACAGCGACAACGAAAGAGACGAAAACGACTACGATGACGAGGGCGACAACTTTTCTGGACGCAACACGGCTCGCCGTCGCGACGAAGAGGACCGGCAGATGGAAGTAGGCGATGGCGGATACATGAAATGGGAAGTACCATGGAGTCTCACATTTAACTATTCGATCAACTACGGTTACGGCGAATTCAACAAAAAGAAGATGGAGTATGACCCGCGCATAACACAGAACCTGAGTTTGTCGGGCAACATACAGCCAACCAAAAACTGGAACTTAGGCTTCAGCGCCAGTTACAACTTCGACACCCACAAGTTGGCATACATGAACTGTAACATATCGCGCGACCTGCACTGCTTCACCATGACGGCGAGCTTCGTACCCGTAGGTCCTTACAAGAGCTACAACTTCCATATATCGGTCAAGTCATCGCTGCTTCAGGACTTGAAGTACGACAAGCGGTCATCACAGTCCAACGGTGTCGACTGGTATTAATCAACACGCAACATGATAGAACGCATCATAATAATAGACAACGTCGATCCGGTCAGCTTCTACGGCATAAACAACTGCAACATGCAGCTGATAAGGAATCTGTTTCCCAAGTTGCGTATGGCCGCACGAGGTCAGATAATAAAAGTCATAGGCGACCCGGAAGAGACAGCAAACTTCGAGAAAAAGATAAAAGAGCTTGAAGCATACTGTGCTCAATACAACAAACTTACCGAGGACGTAATACTTGACATAGTAAAAGGCACCGGCGCAAAAGAGGTAAAAACAGACAACGTCATAATATTCGGCATCAACGGCAAGCCCATATCGGCACGCTCGGACAACCAGCAACTGCTCGTAAACTCCGTAACCGACAACGACCTCACCTTTGCACTCGGTCCGGCAGGTACAGGCAAAACATATGTTGCCATCGCTCTTGCAGTGCGTGCGCTTAAAAATCGCGAGGTACGCAAGATCATTCTATCACGGCCCGCCGTAGAGGCCGGCGAGAAACTCGGATTTCTGCCCGGCGACATGAAGGACAAAATAGACCCCTATCTCCAGCCCCTGTATGATGCTCTTGAGGACATGATACCCGCAGCTAAGCTCAAGGAATACCTTGAAACCAACGTCATACAGATAGCGCCACTTGCATTCATGCGAGGACGCACACTAAACGACGCCATGATAGTGCTTGACGAAGCGCAGAACACCACTACACATCAGATAAAGATGTTTCTTACCCGACTTGGCATGAACGCCAAGATGATAATAACCGGCGACATAACCCAGATAGACCTGCCCCGCACGGTAAGTTCCGGTCTTGTACAGGCACTGAAAGTACTGAAAGGAGTACCGGGCATAGGCATGGTAGAATTCGGCAAAAAAGACATAGTGCGCCATCAACTCGTACAACGCATAGTCGAAGCTTACCAGAAATGGGACGATCTACGTAAAGAGAATGAAGCCGGAGAACGTCACCACAACGGAAATCAATAAATTTCAACTCAATTATATCGCAATGGCTAAAACTCTAACTCAGACCGACTTCAACTTTCCGGGGCAGGACAGTGTATACCACGGCAAAGTACGTGATGTCTATGACATTAACAACGACCTTATGGTAATGGTGGCAACAGACCGCATATCGGCATTTGACGTTATACTTCCCAAAGGCATTCCTTACAAGGGACAGGTGCTCAACCAGATTGCGGCAAAGTTTCTCGACGCTACCGCCGATATAGTACCCAACTGGAAGCTCGCCACCCCCGACCCTATGGTAACCGTGGGCCTGAAGTGCGAGGGCTTCCGTGTGGAGATGATAATACGCGGCTACCTTACCGGTAGCGCTTGGCGCGACTACAGCGCAGACATGCGCGAACTCTGCGGTGTGAAGCTGCCCGACGGCATGAAAGAAAACGAGCGTTTCCCCGAGCCCATCATAACCCCGACCACCAAAGCGGAAGCAGGACATGATGAGAATATATCGCGCGAAGAGATTATAGCACAGGGCATCGTCAGCAAGGAAGACTATGAGACGATGGAGCGCTACACACGCGCCCTGTTCAAGCGAGGTACCGAGATAGCCGCCGAAAAGGGCCTCATACTTGTCGACACAAAATATGAATTCGGCAAGCGCGACGGTAAAGTATACCTCATTGACGAGATACATACCCCCGACTCCTCACGCTACTTCTATGCCGACGGATATGAGGAGCGTTTCACCAAAGGCGAGCCGCAGCGCCAGCTCTCAAAAGAATTTGTACGTCAATGGCTTATAGAGCATGACTTCATGGGCAAGCCCGGACAACAGGTTCCTGAAATGACCGACGCCTACTGCGAGTCAGTAAGCGAACGCTATATCGAGCTGTATGAGCACATAACCGGCGAGCCGTTTGTCAAGACCGACGAGACCGACCTCGCCGAGCGCATCAGAAAAAATGTGGATAAGTATCTCACTTCACGCAAATAACACTACCGTAATCAATGGAAGTAAAAGCTGAAAAAATCAACCCATACGGTGATGACCGCTGCAAGACCGAGCAGGTAAGAGAGATGTTTGACTCTATTGCTCCGGCCTACGATTTCATGAACCGCATGATGACTTTCGGCATAGATAAATTGTGGCGGCGGCGCGCAGTCAATATGCTGCGCCGCCGGGCGCCGCAACATATACTCGACGTTGCCACAGGCACGGGCGATCTTGCTCTGCTGATGCATCGTCGGCTTCACCCTGACAGGATTACAGGCATCGACCTGAGCGAAGGCATGATAGCAATAGCCCGAAAAAAAGCCGAGAACTCAGGAGCGGAAGCCCACATACGCTTTATGACCGGCGACTGCCTTTACCTGCCCTTCGCCCAAGAGGTATTTGACTGCATAACCGTAGCCTACGGAGTACGCAATTTCGAGCATCTCGATCGAGGATACCGTGAGATGCACCGCGTGCTGTCACGCGGAGGCATGCTTTGTGTCATCGAGCTCTCCACACCCGTCTCGCCACTGGTAAAACCGTTTTACAACTTCTACACACACCACATAATACCTGCCGTAGGACGCCTTGTGTCACACGACGTGCGCGCCTATAGCTACCTGCCCGAAAGCATAGCCGCCGTACCGCAAGGCGACGATATGCTCCAGCTTATGCGCGACGCCGGCTTCACCGACTGCCGATTCCGTCGCCTCACCTTCGGCACCTGCACCATCTACACCGCCATAAAATAAAAGTACCGAGATGCCGATTAATGCTCTCACAACACTTCAGGCTTAAAAAATACGTTTTTAACACATACCGACATAAAACTAATACGGCGACAAAAACAGCGGCATACATAATAACCCATTCCCGAATAAAAATACGAAACAGCATCAGATAGATAGATTAAAGTGACATTTTTTGCATAAAGCGGTTATTATTATTAACTTTGCGTAACACTAATTTCATTAATCGGCGCAATATGTCACTATCCAAGTTCAAGTTTATCCCGTTTCTATTAGTAACTGCATTATATACGGTTCCGGCAAACTCCCAACAACAGGAACCGGTAGAACCACGATTGCTTGACCTGCTGGAACTTGAAGAAGCCGAAGAGCCCGACTCAATCATAATCATAGAGGAAGAATACAATCCGTTCGCCGACTTTCTGACCGATACACTCGATGAAGTGTCGGCCATAAAGGAACTGCCGCTCATACCGACGTCTGACCTGCCGGTAATAACCTATATGCCGTTGGTGTTTGACTACGCGGAGTATATCGACTCAATAGCGGTGACCGACCCATCGCCTATATTGGCATCGGATAACGAAGCTTTAGACTGGCTTACAATCGAGGCCGACCGCCACCGCCGCTTCCGTGACATAAAAAGGCACTACATGATCAACCATCCCGATCTTGTAAAGTACAACATAATGACCCTGCCGGCTCCTCCCAAGCAGTACAAGGCCACTGTCGACCCGTCGCAGTCGACAATCATAATATCGGAAGTCATCACCCTTGACAACAAGGTCAAAGAGCCTGACACCCAGATTGAAATCGAACGCCGCCACTGGCTGCACAACTTCTCAGCCGGGCTGCAGTTCTCACAAGCCTACATAAGCCCCAACTGGTATCAGGGAGGCAACAACAACGTCAACATGATAGGCAACGTGAGGTGGAACGTGAAACTGAACGAAAAATTTCACCCCAACCTCATGGCCGAAGCCACGACCCAATACAAACTCGCCATATCAAGCGCGCCCAACGACACCGTGCACAACTACCTGATCAGCGAGGACCTGTTTCAATTCAACGGCACATTCGGTGTAAGGGCCATCAACAACTGGTACTACTCGGCCAACGCCATGTTCAAGACCCAGTTCTTCAACAGTTACAAAAGTAACTCTCGCGATTTGAAATCGGCATTTCTCTCGCCCGGAGAACTCAACGTCGGTCTCGGTATGACCTACAGCAAAGAAAACAAACCGAAACGCTTTCGTATAGAAGTGTCCATATCTCCGTTGTCATACAACATGAAAATGTCGACCAACCACAAAATTAATGTCACCAACTTCGGCATAAAAGAGGGCCACCGCACCATAAGCGAAGTCGGTAGCAACGCAGAGATGAAGTTGTCATGGAACATAATGTGGAACATAACTTACAATTCACGTATATTCCTCTTCACCGACTATGATTATGCTCAGGGCGACTGGGAAAACACGCTCAACTTCTCGATCAACCGCTATCTGTCGACACAATTATACGTACATCTTCGCTATGACTCAAGCCGCGACAAGGTTGATGACTCCCGATGGAGCAAATGGCAGTTGAAAGAGATTCTCAGCTTCGGCCTGCAGTATCAGTTCAAGACCATATAAAAAAATCCTCCTCGCTCCTCATCATGCGCATACTCTCCATCCTCATCACCCTCATTGTCTGCACAGGCACAGTTCATGCGGCCAAACCGATACACGGCGGCTATTACGACCGCGACAGCGTAGAAGCCCGTCTACGCGGCATGCCTCTCCATATTATCGAAGGCATATGGCAATTTCCGAGCAACGGAGCAACAGTAGTCATCGAACGCATACAACATGACGGACCCATGACCGACGAGGTCGTAGCCTACAGCATGATACTGCTCAAATCACCCATGCGCTCACTTTATCCGGGCACGGAAATAGGCACTCTCAAACCGACATCCAAACGCGGCGTATACTCAGCTGTACTATATACCGACACCGATGGCGGCCGACGTCTGTTGAAGCCAAAAAACTTCACCCTTACCCTGAACGACGACGGGCACCTCGGCTTTCACAGACACGGCTCAAGCATAAAAGCAAACATCTGGAGGATGCTCCCCTACATATCACGTCTCGGCATAAGGGTCAATAACGATAAACCGCGCGACGTAAACGGCTGCGTGCGCGTATTCCCGATGTCGAAAGACGGCCCCATCGAACCACGATATTTGTAAAACCGCATTACCTCCGCCATGAAACCAATATTGTCGCTGCTTATAATACTGCTGTCCGTGACGGCCTATGCCGACACACGCACCCGCACGACACGACGCCATCTCAAACCGATTATAGCGGAAGCGACAAACGACACCATACGACCGACAGACCCCGCTATGACAGGGAGCCCCGACAGCCTATCCATAAAAGGATACGACAAGCCCCTGCGCTCCATGCGCGAGACATTTTTCATAACCAATCGACACTGCATGCCGCTGCACACGGTAAAACTGCATATAAGCTACTACACAATGGGCGGCGAGATGCTGCACAGCCGTGACGTAACAATCGACACAACGATACCTCCGGGAGAAACACATCAAGTAAGCACTCCGGCATGGGACCGGCAGAAAGCATATTATTATATAGGTACGCGCGTGACTCCACGCTCGAAAAAAGCACTGCCCTACTACCCTAAAATAGCCATAATTTCAGCGCTGCTGGCCCCTATCGAATAATATTGTATAACATACAATAACGTTATCATACAACATACAATAACATTAATTTCCTTATTGTATACATAAAGATAACTATCTCACACCAAAGCAATGTTTTATAACATGTATTAAAAATTTGTTTTATTAAAATCCGATTACTAAATTTGCAGCGATTAACCAACTAACCAAGCCACAGAACAGTGCTCGACCCCCAAACGACGGCCCCATTAGCCAACAATCACATATCTGTCGACTGCGTTGTCGTAGGATTTGACGGCGAACAGCTTAAAGTGCTGCTCGTAAACCGTCACGGCGAAGAGGACGGAAAAGAGTACCATGACATGAAACTGCCCGGAAGCCTTATATATCAGGACGAAGACCTTGATGAAGCCGCCCGCAGGGTATTATACGAACTTACCGGGCTTAAAAACGTAAGTCTGCTTCAATTCAAGGCATTCGGTTCAAAAGACCGCACGAGCGACATACGCGACGTACATTGGCTCGAACGGGCACAGAACGCCAAAGTAGAACGCATCGTGACCATAGGCTATATGGCTCTCGTAAAAATCGACCGTACTATCGACTCTTCACTCGACGAGCATCAGGCATCATGGGTAGCTTTGTCTGACATAAAAGAGCTTGCGTTTGACCACAATCTTATCGTTAACGAAGCCACCCGTTACATACGTCAGGTTGCCGACGCCCAGCCTTCGATACTGTTTGAGCTGTTGCCGCGCAAATTTACAGCAGCACAACTGCGAAGTCTCTACGAAGTCATCCATGACCGCAGCATCGACGTACGTAATTTCCATAAAAAAATAAGCATGATGGACTATGTGGTGCCGCTCGAAGAACGACAGCAGGGAGTAGCCCACCGCGCGGCACGTTACTACAAGTTTGACAAAAAGATTTACAACAAAAACAGACGATAACCAATCATCAAAAAAATTTAAATCATTATGTATTTATTAGGTTACGACATAGGTAGCTCTTCAGTAAAAGCGAGTCTGGTAGACGCAACTACAGGCAAGTGCGTATCATCGGCATTCTTCCCGAAAGTCGAAGCCGAAATCATCGCCATAAAACAAGGCTGGGCCGAGCAGCAGCCCGACCAGTGGTGGAAACACCTCAAACAATCGACACAGGCCATATTGGCAGAGTCAGGCATCGACCCCAAAGACATAAAAGCCATAGGCATCTCATACCAGATGCACGGATTGGTGTGCATTGACAAAAATCGCAATGTGCTGCGTCCCGCCATCATATGGTGCGACTCCCGCGGCGTACCATATGGCGAAAAAGCATTCAACGAACTCGGCGCCGAGCAGTGTCTGAGCCACATCCTCAACTCTCCGGGCAACTTTACCGCCACAAAACTTGCATGGGTAAAGGAAAACGAGCCGGAACTTTTCGAAAAAATAGACAAGATACTTCTACCGGGCGACTACATAGCCATGCGGCTTACCGACCGGGTATGCACAACCGTATCCGGGCTCTCCGAAGCCATGTTATGGGACTTCAAGACCGGAGCGATTGCCGACTTCCTTCTCGAATATCTCGGCTTCAGCCCGACTATAATACCGGAAATCGTACCGACATTTACCATACAAGGCTATGTCACCGCAGAAGCAGCTGCCGATCTTGGCCTCGCCGAAGGCATACCGGTGGCATACCGTGCCGGCGACCAGCCCAACAATGCGCTGTCGCTTAACGTATTCAACCCGGGAGAGATAGCATCAACCGCAGGTACGTCAGGCGTTGTATACGGCGTAAACGGAGAAGTCAACTACGATACAAAATCGCGCGTAAACACCTTTGCCCACGTCAACCACACCAACGACAGCACACGTCTGGGCATCATGGCCTGCATAAGCGGCACCGGCATACTCAACTCGTGGATGAAGCGCAACGTAGCTCCCGAAGGCATAAGCTATCCCGAGATGAACGACCTCGCCGCACAGGTGCCCATAGGCAGCGAAGGCGTGACCATACTCCCCTTCGGCAACGGCGCCGAACGTGTTCTTCAAAACAAGGAGATAGGCAGCTCCATACATGGCGTCAACTTCCTTCGCCACAGCAAGGCCCATCTTGTCAGAGCAGCACAGGAAGGCATAGTATTCTCGTTTCAATACGGCATAGAGATTATGGAAGCGCTTGGCATGGACGTAAAGAAAATACACGCCGGACACGCCAATATGTTCCTCAGTCCTCTCTTCCGCGACACTCTCGCAGGAGTCAGCGGAGCCACCATCGAGCTATTTGACACCGACGGCTCGGTAGGCGCGGCCAAAGGTGCCGGCATGGGCGCCGGCATATACGCCGACAACAATGAGGCCTTTGCAACTCTCGACCGCATTGAGATAATAGAACCCGACCACAAAAACCGTCAGGCATATCAGGATGCCTACGGCCGTTGGAAAGAACGTCTTGAAATGTATTTACACTAATAACAATAACCAACAACATTAATAAACATCTAAAACATTAAAATTATGGCAACAAAAGAGTATTTTCCCGGGATAGGTAAAATCCAGTTTGAAGGCAAAGACAGCAAGAATCCGCTGGCTTACCGCTACTATGACGCCGAAAAGGTAATCCTCGGCAAAAAAATGAAAGATTGGCTGAAGTTTGCCATGGCATGGTGGCACACTCTTTGCGCCGAGGGCGGCGACCAGTTCGGCGGCGGCACAAAGAAATTTCCTTGGAACGAGGGCAACGATGCCGTAGAAATCGCAAAACAAAAAGTCGATGCAGGCTTCGAATTCATGCAGAAGATGGGCATCGAATACTTCTGCTTCCATGATGTCGACCTCGTAAGCGAAGGCAATTCTGTAGAAGAATATGAAAGCAACCTCAAGGCTACCGTTGCTTATCTCAAGGAAAAGATGGCCGAGACCGGCATCAAAAACCTCTGGGGTACAGCCAATGTGTTCGGCAACGGCCGTTACATGAACGGAGCAGCCACCAACCCTGACTTTGACGTAGTAGCACGCGCTGCCGTTCAGATCAAGAACGCCATTGACGCCACTATCGAGCTCGGCGGTACCAACTACGTATTCTGGGGTGGTCGCGAAGGCTACATGTCACTGCTCAATACCGACCAGAAGCGTGAGAAAGAGCACTTGGCCATGATGCTTACCATAGCACGCGACTACGCACGCGCCAAAGGCTTCACAGGCACATTCCTCATCGAGCCCAAGCCCATGGAACCCTCCAAGCACCAGTATGATGTTGACAGCGAAACCGTAATAGGCTTCCTCAAGGCTCACGGTCTTGACAAGGACTTCAAGCTCAACATCGAGGTAAACCACGCTACTCTCGCCGGCCACACATTCGAGCACGAACTCGCAGTAGCTGTCGACAACAACATGCTCGGCTCTATCGACGCCAACCGCGGTGACTACCAGAACGGATGGGATACCGACCAGTTCCCCATCGACAACTTCGAGCTCATTCAGGCCATGATGCAGATCATACGCAACGGCGGCCTCGGCAACGGCGGTACCAATTTCGACGCAAAAACCCGTCGCAACTCTACCGATCTCGAAGACATATTCATCGCCCATATCGCCGGCATGGACGCAATGGCACGCGCACTCGAGAGCGCAGCCGCTCTGCTCGAAGAGTCGCCCTACAAGAAGATGCTTGCCGACCGCTACGCATCGTTTGACAGCGGCAAGGGCAAGGAATTCGAGGAAGGCAAGCTCACACTCGAGGAAGTAGCCGCCTACGGCAAAGAGGTCAACGAACCCAAGCAGACCAGCGGCAAGCAGGAACTTTATGAGGCTATCGTAGCCATGTACTGCTAATCTATCAATTGATTAATAAACCTAAGTACCCGCTATGGCGGAGCTCCCCGGAGCTCTGCCATAGTGTCGTATTTACCATAAAAACATTTTCACCATGGAATATCCTGAAAAAGGGAGCAAACTATATCTGTTTTCAATCGTGCTTGTGGCCGTGCTCGGCGGATTGCTGTTCGGTTATGATACCGCAGTGATATCCGGTGCCGAAAAAGGGTTACAGGCATTTTTCTTGGGGGCCAAGGACTTCGTGTACACCGATGTCATTCACGGCATCACTTCGTCAAGCGCGCTGATAGGATGTATTGTCGGCAGCGCATTGTCGGGCTTCTTCGCACAGAGACTCGGACGTAAAAAGTCGCTTGCCGTGGCAGGTGTGTTTTTCTTCCTGTCGGCACTCGGCTCGTATTATCCCGAATTTCTGTTCTTCGAGCATGGCAAACCCACCTACAGCCTGTTGTGGATGTTTAACTTCTACCGCATACTCGGAGGTGTCGGCGTAGGACTTGCCTCGGCCATATGCCCGATGTATATAGCCGAAGTAGCCCCCTCCAATATACGAGGCACACTCGTGTCATGGAACCAGTTCGCCATCATATTCGGTCAGCTTGTCGTGTACTTCGTCAACTTCATGATACTTGGCGAGCACACCAACCCTATCATCGAAAAAACAGCCCACAACCTGTATGTCGTACTTCCGGAGTCTGACGCATGGACCATCATGACAGGCTGGCGCTACATGTTCGGCAGCGAGGCATTTGTTGCCGGCGTATTTACCGTACTCGTATGTCTGGTACCGGAGTCTCCCCGCTATCTCGCGCTCATCGGAAAGGACAACAAGGCACTCGCAGTACTCGCACGCATCAACGGCATAAGCAAAGCACGCGAGATACTCTCTGACATAAAGTCTACGGTAGAAGTCAAGAGCGAACGCCTCTTCTCTTTCGGCATAATGGTCATCTTCGTAGGCATCATGCTCTCTGTTTTCCAGCAGGCCGTGGGCATCAACGCCGTACTTTACTATGCTCCGCGCATATTCGACTCAATGAACATGGGCAACCCCATGGTTCAGACAGTCATCATGGGCATCGTCAACATAGCCTTCACACTTGTGGCCGTATTTACGGTTGAAAAACTCGGACGCAAACCGCTTCTCATATGGGGTTCGCTCGGCATGGCTCTCGGGGCTCTCGGCGTTGCGGTATCCAACCTTGTCACCGTACCGCCCATCGTGCCGGTAATAAGCATCATGGTATACTCCGCATCATTCATGTTCTCGTGGGGACCGATATGCTGGGTACTCATTTCCGAAATCTTCCCCAATACCATCCGCGGTGCCGCGGTAGCCATAGCGGTGGCATTCCAGTGGATATTCAACTTCATCGTATCGAGTACGTTTGTTCCGATGTACAACATGCGGCTCGGCGAAATGGGCGACCGCTTCGGTCATATGTTTGCCTACGCACTTTACGGCGTCATCTGTGTCTTGGCAGCAATCTTCGTTTACAAACTTGTACCCGAAACCAAGGGCAAGACTCTCGAAGACATGACCGCCCTGTGGCGCAACCGCAACAAAAAATAAACATCAGCAGCAACATTTTTATACGGCCGGCACCGATAGGTTTCGGCCGTATATTGTTATACATTAGTATTGCATAAGGGTAATTTCCGATTTCCGCAAAAAGTCATTACCTTTGTAATATTAATTATTGTAAATTGAAGCGATTGAACTTATGACCGATATTCAACAATCGATGCGTCAGATCCTTCAGGACGAGAGCCGGGCCATAGCCAATATTCCGGTAAGCGACGCCTATGACCGCGCCGTAGAGCTTATCGCAGAGCACGTACATAACCGCAAAGGCAAACTTGTGACCTCAGGCATGGGCAAAGCCGGCCAGATAGCCATGAACATAGCCACTACATTCTCCTCGACAGGCACTCCCGCAGTCAACCTGCATCCATCGGAAGCCCAGCACGGCGATCTCGGAGTCATACAACCCGATGATGTGATGCTACTGATATCCAACTCCGGCAAAACACGCGAAATAATAGATCTCGTGCACTTGACCCACAATCTGTATGCCGACATACCGCTAATTGTCATCACCGGCAATCCTGACAGCGAGCTTGCCCGCATAGCCAATATCACACTCGCTACCGGCGGCGCACCGGAAGTGTGTCCGCTCGGGCTTACTCCCACCACATCCACCACCATGATGACCGTCATAGGCGATGTGCTTGTGGTCAACGTCATGAGACGTTGCGGTTTCACACGCGAGCAATACGCCCTGCGCCACCACGGAGGTTACTTGGGCACCAAGTCGAGAGGACAGGAATAACACCGCATAAATTCAACTATGAGAAAGATTATCTTAATCGGAGAATGTGAACTGAATGTACTTTTCCGCAATGACCGACCATGGCGAGCGCTTCCGGGAGGCATATTGCTCAATTCGGCGGCAGCACTCGGCAACCGCAAGTACGACGTCACCTTCGTATCGGAAGCCGCCACCGACCATGTGGGCGACATAATCGTGGATTTTCTTACCCTACACGGAGTAGCCATACATTCAATCGACCGCTTTACCGAAGGACACACTTCATCGGTACTCACATTTTCATCAGACCACGGCGAAGTACGCCACTGCGTACGTTACAAGCAGTACCCCCAACAGAGTTTCGGAGTTGTATGGCCGCGCATAGACCCTGATGACATAGTCATATTCGGCGAATTTTACTCTATCGACGAAAGAGTGCGTGCACGTTTGTTTGACATAGTGAAATACGCGTCAGAACGGCGTGCCATCATCATATATGCCCCGGCAATAGACAACTCACGGGTGACACGCATAACACGGGTCATGCCGGCAATTCTGGAAAATCTCGAAATATCCGACATAGTGGTTACCGACCGCAAAAGCATAGCCACTATATTCAATAAAGATGACGACAAGGCCGCCTATGCCGATCACATAAGCTTCTACAGTTTCAACCATGTCAACATCGACTTCGCAACCTCGTCGATAAACATGCATTGCCGCAAATATTCACAAAGCGTAAAGCTATCGGACCATCCCGACCCCGACGTGGCAATGTCAGGCATCATCGCAGGCATAGCGGCTGCTATCATTGACAACGGACTGCTCCGAGAAAATATGGAGCACCTTACCTCTGACGACGTGGAACTGCTGCTCAATAACGCCATAAAATGGAGCGACAGCGCCGCAGCCGCACCCGACAATATAGTAGAGCCCCTAAACTGATAAAATTTGAGAACGGCATGAAAACCACCTCACTTGAAAACGGCTTTATCACCTTTCCGCATAACAGTCAGCGCGGTGGCGATGATTTTCTTTCGGCATATGCGGCGTTGCGTGATTCTACATTAGAAGCACTTAAAGACACGTCCGACTGCTCTGCGGTAGCCGCCAAGCTTCTTAAAGCGGCGCAGGATATAGACTTGGATGAAGAAAACGCCATACTCAGAAAAGCGACTCCCATGCAGATAGCCGTAGCCGCACTTATCGAAGCCGGCGACTACGACAAAGCACTTGATACTTCAGCCGATACACTTACCGTGATGTCACAGGAAGCCCGTCGCAAGGATGAAGAGTTTCTGCTGATTCTCGGTTGTCTGCTGCACGACCTTGCGTTTATCCACAATATGCGCAAAGAGTACAAAGCCGCAGAACGCACTCTTTCCAAGTCAATAAAAATTTTTGAACGGCTTGCAAAACTCAACACCGAACAATACGGTTCGGCCCACATCAATACACTCAATGCCTCGACATCGGTATACCGTTCCCACATCAAGCAAGTCAATCTGCTGGCACACTATCAGGTAGCCACGACCACATATCTAAACATGGTCAACGGCGGCATAAAGAATGCCATGGACCGCCTCATCAACTCGCTTCAGGACGAAGGCCTGACCCTCATGCATCTCGGCAAATATAAGGATGCCGTACGATACTTTTCCCGCGCGCTCAAATATCTTACCAGACTGCAACCCGACTTCTCCGACCGCCACATGGAGCTGTCGGTCATGCTCGGCCAAGCGCTGCTACACAATATCACCACCCGACGAAAAGGCGTGCACCTGCTCAATACACTTCTACAGAAAGCGATAAAGAACAAAGACAACGACACTGCCGAAAAGATTAACGGGCTGCTCGAAAAACAATCGGGACGACTCGACATCATAGGCATGTGGCACAAGATATTTCCACGATAAAAAAACAATAATCCAAAATATGTCAACAGCATTATCGACAGGAGCGCCACACGGCGCGTTGCCCCGGCTCCCGGAAGGAACAAAAATAGCGTTAGTCACAGCCGAATGGAACAGCCATATAACCGAAGCCCTCGCTTCAGGAGCTGCCTCGCTGCTCACATCAGAAGGCGTGTCATTTGACACATTCCATGTGCCCGGTGCCGTGGAACTGACTTATGGAGCCGCATCACTCATGGACAGCTACGATGCCGTGATAGTATTTGGATGTGTCATACGCGGCGGCACTCCCCACTTCGACTATGTATGTCAAAGTGTCACACAAGGCATCACCGCACTCAACGCGCAAGGCCGTTGTCCTGTCATATTCGGCGTACTTACAGTCGACACCGAACAGGACGCCATAGACCGCGCAGGCGGCATTCTCGGCAACAAAGGCTCTGAAGCCGCCGAAGCTGCCATAAAAATGATCGATTTTACTTGCACAGTAAAAAAGATATAACTACCTTTGTAGTCCCAAACAAAAGTGGAAGGGCGAATACCAGAGTGGCCAAATGGGGCAGACTGTAAATCTGCTGGCTTATG
>ERZ778517.60-NODE-60-length-121420-cov-6.754781_pt1 | contig 121420 bp, 95 predicted proteins | sample MGYA00510341_ERZ778517 | MGnify/ENA primary metagenome ERZ778517 (study PRJEB29527, sample SAMN07138964) | mouse gut metagenome | material: feces | host: mouse | place: China:Nanjing | collected 2016-01-25 ...
AGACCTAAAAAGAAGGAAAGCCCGAACACAAGCCCCATTGCACTATTGAATACAAACGTAGTGCTATAGTCATCGCCTGTAGGATTCGATTTATGGATAAGACCGTCCGACATACCGCAGCTTGATATGTCGTAGGCCACAGCCGTGAATATGGCAATCATTGCCAGAAGGACGAAATCGGCCGTAGTGAGCATGCGCGTAAGAACAATGTTACCCCCGAAACTCAGAAGGGCAACTGTAATACGCTCAATCAACGACCATTTATAGACATTGCGGTTTCCCATAGCTTAAACTTATATTAACAACAAGAAAAGCCGTCATTATTATATAATATCCTTATTCTCGGCACCACACAACGATTCCATAGCGTTGTGGAACCATCGGGCGAACCATCGCAAAACAACCTGGAAAGAAAATAATGAAATTCGGTTTAATTTTTTCATTAAAATTTGTCGGACTTATTGGATTATTATTAACTTTGCAAAATAGAAATGTCATCAACACCGACAAACTGAACCTATGGTCCTCTCCCCATAATAGGATGGACATATTGAAAAGTAGTAACAATAAACCATTCTGCCCGCGAAGGTGGGTTTAGAGTATTAAAAAGTTGTGCCCGACACGAATTAGGGATAAAAAAATGAAGGCCAAACTTCTGCTTTTTGCTGCCTTTGGCGCACTCCTGCTGGCTCTTGGAAGCTGTAGCGATGATTCCAAGACCAACTACTCTATCAAACAGCTCCGCCTCGACGCAACGGATCTAAACAACGAGTGCACAGCCCGTTCCTCTGAAAACCCCGCCCGTACGGATGCTTCTTTCCTGAAACTCGACGAACAGGGCGAACCCGTACTTAATGAAGACGGGCAGGAAGAAAAAGTTAAGGTAAAGAAATACACCAACGAGCTCATCGTCCGCGAAGGCGACAATGTGAAAGTTACTTTCACTCCCGGCCAGCTTGTCAACAAATGCACACTCACCACTCCCGACGGCCAGACTGTAGAACTCAACACCGAGAACCCCTCTCTTGAGTGGACTGTTCCCGCCGGATTCAAAGACGGCTCCGAATTCTTCGGAACATACGTGTATGAAGACGAGGACAACATCTACACCTACACCGGCAAAATAGTGATCTGGCGACTCACCTACCCCCGCCATGATCCGGAAGTCGACGACCCCGACAAAGTCGAAGAATAATAGTCTACGAAAAAAAAATATCACTCTCCGAAAATTGCAGCCCGACCAGGACTGCAATTTTTTTTGCGACACTTCAGACTTTGTCGATTCGCAACCCATAAAATTTATTTAACTTTGCATTTTAAACAACAGCAACAACATCACCATTATGGCAGACAATACCGCACAGGAAGATACCAAGGCTAGAAGCATGAATTTCGTGGAAGAAGAGGTGTGGAACGACCTTCAGGCCGGACGCAACGGAGGACGGATAAATACACGTTTTCCACCGGAACCCAACGGATACCTCCACATCGGCCATGCGAAAGCGATCTGCATGGATTTCGGCATCGCAGAACGCTTTGGAGGCACTTGCAACCTGCGTTTCGACGACACAAATCCAGTGAAAGAGGACGTGGAATACGTCGACTCCATCCGCGACGACATCCATTGGCTCGGTTTCGACTGGGGCGACCGTGAATACTATGCCTCCGACTACTTCCCCCAGCTGTTCGACCTCGCTGTAAGGCTCATAAAAGAAGGCAAAGCCTACGTGGACGACCAGACCAGCGAACAGATTGCAGCTCAGAAAGGCACTCCTACGCAACCCGGCACCGACAGTCCCTACCGCAGCCGCACGCCGGAGGAAAACCTCGACCTTTTCCAGCGCATGAACGCCGGCGAATTCGAGGAAGGAAGCCGCGTGTTGCGCGCGAAAATCGACATGTCTTCGCCGAACATGCATTTCCGCGACCCCATAATGTACCGTATCATAAAAACGCCCCACCACCGCACCGGCACAACATGGAAAGTATATCCCATGTATGACTTCGCCCACGGACAAAGCGACTACTTCGAGGGCGTTACACACTCGATATGCACACTGGAGTTTGTCGTGCACCGCCCGCTGTACGATTATTTCGTCGACGAACTCGCCGACAGCAGCTACCGCCCGCGCCAGATCGAGTTCAACCGCCTCAACCTCACATACACTGTAATGAGCAAACGCAAGCTCCTGCAGCTGGTCAAGGAAGGTCTTGTAGCCGGTTGGGACGACCCCCGTATGCCTACAATCTCCGGCATGCGCCGTCGCGGCTACACGCCACGCAGCATCCGTAACTTCATCGATACAATCGGATACACCAAATACGAAGCCCTTAACAGCGTAAGCCTGCTCGAACATGCCGTCCGCGACGATCTCAACCGCGTGGCAACCCGCGGCATGGCCGTTCTCAATCCCCTCAAGGTGGTGATAACCAACTATCCCGAAGGCCAGGTAGAAGAGGTCGAGATGGAAAACAACCCGGAAGATTCCAACGCAGGAACACACAAAATGCCGTTCAGCCGCGAGATATACATCGAACGCGACGACTTCATGGAAAATCCTCCGAAAAAATTCTTCCGTCTTGCACCGGGAGGAGAAGTCCGTCTCAAGAGTGCCTATATCATACGCTGCGAGAATGTGGTCAAGGACCAGCAGGGCAACATCACCGAGCTCCACTGCACCTACGACCCCGAAACACGCAGCGGACTGCCCGGAGCATCCCGCAAGGTCAAGGGCACACTACACTGGGTGAGCGCCGGACATGCCGTCGACGCACAGGTGAGACTCTACGACCGTCTGTTCAACGTGGAGAACCCGGCAGCGGAGACAGAACGCGACTTCCGCGAACTGCTCAATCCCGACTCGCTCAAAGTGGTGGAGCATGTGAAAGTGGAACCGTTCATCGCCTCACAGGCAGCACAAGGAACAAAATTCCAGTTCCAGCGAATCGGATATTTCACTCCCGACGCCGATTCCACTGAGGAAAATCTTGTTTTCAACCGCACTATAGCCCTGAAAGATACCTGGGAAAAAGTACAGAAAAACAGTTGAATGAGCTATAACTCCAACGATGGCGTTTCCCGCGACGACCTTTACCGGCGCTTCCGCGAATCACTCAGCAAACCTATTACCGAGAGATTTTTCGACGAAGACGAGCTGGTGGATATTTTCGACTACGCCGGAGACATCGACGACGCATATGCGAGGGTGGAGGTGCTGTGCTGTGGCGCACGCCTCTACCCCGAAAGTCTTGCTCTTGCCGACAGACGCGCCCTGCTATACCTCGACGAGGACGACAGCGATGCCATGGCCAAGGCATACCTGGCCGACAACCCGACCATCTCGACGGCACTAACCGACATAGTACGCCTCGAAGTGAACCGCCCCGAGCCAGACAAGGCTGTGGCGGCACTCGAATTCCTGCTCAGCCAGTACGACCTGCTCTCCGACGAGGAGACCATAAGGCTCGTCGACCTGGCCATCGACATGGATATGTATCCATGGCTGCTGGACAACCTCGATATCCTGCGCGCCAAGACTTCATTCCTGCCATCGCTGCTTTATGAAATACTCAACGAAGCCGACAGCCGCGATGACTTCGCCACCGGCATACGCCTCGCCGACGAACTCATAGAACTCGAGCCGTTCGCCGTGAGCTACTGGGGTGCTCTTTTCAAGGCTCATGCCCGCGCGGGCCACACCGAAGAGGCCCGCAGTGCATTCGACTATGCGAAAGCGCTCACCGCCGACGACCACAATGCAGCACTCTGGCTCTGCGACGCAGTGGTACGCCACGCGCCTTATCTTGCCTCGGATGCAATACCTATGATAAAGGCGATGGTGGATGACGAACCCGACAACTTCGAGTTCGTCGACTACCTCTGCGGCCTGACCATGCATGCCGGACGACCTCAGGAAGGCGTCGACATAGTAAAGGCATATCTCGACAGGAACCCCGACGATTTCCATGCCCTCCGCCGCCTTCTGTTCACCAACGCCGACGGCTGCGCTCCTTATGTCGAAGCATATTACGCCCTGCATCCCGAAGGATTCGATGAGGACACGCTCGACGAAATAGTGAACACTCTGTTGCTCAACAACGCCATGCGTTCGCTCGCAGCCTTTCTGGAAATGAGTTCCGCCCGCGGCCTGCTGACAGTGAGCCACACCTGCGCCCTGATAGAAGCGTATTTTGCAGGAGCCAAGTTCACAATGGCCGCCAGAGCAGCCGACTCGCTGCGCGACTTCACTCCACTGGTTGAGATTCCGCTCAAGGGAGCTGCCGCAGCCGCAGCGGCCGTGATAAGCTATATGAAAACCGGCCAGGAAAGCAAGGCAAAAAATGTAGTGAACGCCACTCGCCGCCAGTTCGAGGCCACGATGGATATCGCACCCATGCCTGTCCGCATGGTGCTGCGCAGCGCCCTTGCAACCTTCGACGCCGTAGAACGCCATCCTGCCTCCGACACTCTGTTCTGGCAATATCACGACCCATACCGCTACGGTCGATAGCCTACACAACGAACGCTCAACAAATTAAACCGTCCGGTAGCGAGGGCGCGATTCTCATGAGACCGGAATATGTTGTAAAACATTTTTCTTTTTCACGGTTTTTTTTGTTCAATATAGAAAATGCAGCTAACTTAGAGGCATAAAACAACACTCCATTAAGTTTCACCCTACAAACTGATACGATATGACCAAGACCATCACCTTCAACGAGCTTCGGAGTCTTAAAGACCGCCTTCCCGACGGCTCGATGCACAAGATCGCAGACAGGTTGAACACCACGGTACAAACTGTTCGTAACTACTTCGGTGGCAGCAACTACGACTTCGGCAAGAACTGTGGTGTACATATAGAGCCCGGACCCGATGGTGGAATCGTGGTTCTCGACGACAGCACTATCTACGACATGGCCGTGGAAATTCTCCAGAGCCAGGAAAACGAATAACACACTTTCCTGACAAGGGCTGTCGGCTTCCGTACAGACGACCCTACACGGGGACGCGGCCTCCCGGACCGCGTCCCTTGTCTTTTCTCCCCAGAAGTATGCCACGACTGATTACTCTTGCCATCCACACCTACGACAAAGCCATCGCGCTTCGCAATCTCCTCGAAGCCGAGGGCATAAATGTGGAACTGCACAACGTCAACCTTGAAGTTCCAGGGCTGTCGTCGGGTGTTCGTGTGAGAATTCCCGAGATAGATTTGCCTCTGGCTCTCAGAATCGTGGAAAACAAGGAACTGTTCTCTGGCGAAACCGGAAGCCAGCACGCCGTGATTGTGCCCGTGGACTTCAGCGAGCTTTCCTTCAAGGCCGTGGCTGTGGCCGCAGAGCTTGCCGCACGTAGCAAGGCACTCCTTCACATACTCTACAGCTACATCGACCCCTACATAGCCTCCAACATACAGCTTACCGACAGTTTCAGCTACGATGTCGGCGGCCCGAAAGCAAGGGCCATGATGGAGAGCAACAGCGAGAGACTGATGGCCAACTTCGCCGAACGGGTACGCAACGCCATGAAGGCCGGCGCCATGACTCCGGTGAAATACATCACCAAAGTAGTGGAAGGCGTCCCCGAAGACGCCATTGTGGACTACGGACGCCAGATTATGCCCTCACTCATAGTAATGGGCACACGAGGCGCGCAGAAAAAGGAAAAGGAGATGATCGGCAGCATCACCGCCGAGGTGCTCGACGAAGGGCGCTTCACAGTGCTTACCGTGCCCGAGCCGGTAGCGGTGAGCACATCGCTGCACCCACGCAACATCCTTTTCTTCAGCAACCTCGACCAGGACGACATTCTGGCAATCGATGCCATGTACCGGCTGTTCGGCGGCAAAGGCGTTAAAGTGACCATAATGCATGTTCCCGGACGCCGCCGGTTCTCCGACTCGGGCACCGGCAAAGCACTGGCCAAACTCAGCGACTACTGCCGCGACAACTTCACCGACTACCACTTCGTCAGCGTGCCGGTAAGCCGCGACGATTGCGAACAGGCTTTCGCAGCAATGCAGGCCGGAGAAAACTTCGACCTCATTGTGTCGCCCAACCGGCGCCGCAACGCCTTCAGCCGCCTGTTCAATCCAGGCCTTGCCCACAAGATAATTTTCCAGACCGACGTGCCGATGCTGGTAATCCCCGTGTAACCATTATTCAGACCGAATTACAATAACCGAAAAACACACCATAAGCCCCATAAACCATACCATGAAACAACGAATCCTCCTGTTGGGCGACGAAGCATTCGCTCTGGGTGCCATCAACGCCGGACTATCCGGCGCCTATGCGTACCCCGGCACACCGTCGACCGAAATCCTCGAGTTCGTGCAGCAGAATCCGGTGGCAAAGGAACGCAACATCCACTCCCACTGGTCTTCCAATGAAAAAACAGCTGTAGAAGAAGCCCTGGGCATGTCGTTCTGCGGCAAGCGCGCCATCGCCGCAATGAAACATGTAGGGCTGAACGTAGCTGCCGACCCCTTCGTGAACTCTGCGATGACCGGGGCCAACGGCGGGCTCATAGTAGTAGCCGCCGACGACCCTTCCATGCACTCTTCGCAAAACGAGCAGGACAGCCGTTTCTACGGCGCATTCGCCATGCTGCCGGTGCTCGAGCCCGCCGACCAGCAGGAAGCCTACGATATGGCTGCCTATGGCTTTGAACTGTCCGAAAAGAGCGGTCTGCCGGTGCTGCTGCGCCTGGTCACACGCCTTTCGCACTCACGGGCAGTCGTGGAAATAGACACCGAAGCCAGACCGGAATGCGAAATCCACTACCCCCAGAAAAAGAAACAGTGGGTGCTCATGCCCGTAAATTCCAAGCGACGCTATCCCGAGCTGATCGAAACCTACGGAAATCTGGCCGAAGTATCCGCAGAATCGCCTTTCAACCGCCTCATCGACGGCCCCGACAAAAGCATCGGCATAATAGCGTCGGGCATCGCGTACAACTATGTGATGGAAGCATTCGGAGGCAAGTGCCCATACCCGGTGCTGAAAATCGCACAATACCCCCTGCCCGACAGACTCATTGCCGCACTTGCCGCGGAATGCAGCTCCATAATGGTTGTAGAGGAAGGCCAGCCGGTCATCGAGCAACATCTGCGCGGCCTCCATACCCCTGCCAAAGCCATCATAGGCAAGCTCTCAGGCAACCTGCCCCGGACAGGCGAACTCAATGTCGACAGTGTACGCGCCGCATTCGGCATCGAATCCCAGGCAGGCGACTCCGTTCCCGAACTTGTGGTTCCCCGGCCGCCGGCATTATGCCAGGGATGCGGACACCGCGACGTGTATCATGCTCTCAACAATGCCCTCTCGAATTATCCATCGCCCAAAGTGTTCGGCGACATAGGATGCTATACACTGGGATATCTGGCACCGTTCAGCGCCATCGACACCGTGGTGGACATGGGAGCTTCCATCACCATGGCAAAGGGTGCCGCCGACGCCGGCCAGCACCCTTCGGTGGCCATCATAGGCGACTCCACATTCACACACAGCGGAATGACAGGTCTGCTCGACGCCATCAACGAAGACAGTCCGATAACCGTTATCATTTCCGACAATCTCACCACCGGCATGACCGGCGGCCAGGATAGTCAGGGCACAGGAAAACTGCGCGAGATATGCCTCGGTCTGGGAGCCGATCCCGACCATGTGCACACCATCGATTCCCTGCCCAAGAACGTAGGGCAGATGGAGGAACTGTTCCGCCGCGAAATAGACCATAAAGGTCTGTCGGTAATAATATCCGTCCGCGAGTGCATCCAGACCGCCCGTCGCCATGTCAAAACAAAATAGCGCCAACAACATGAAGAAAGACATCATACTCGCCGGTGTGGGCGGCCAAGGCATCCTCACCATTGCCAATGTGCTTGGCATTGCAGCTCTGGATCAGGGTCTGTATCTCAAACAAGCCGAAGTGCACGGCATGAGCCAGCGCGGCGGCGATGTGCAGAGCAATCTGCGCATAAGCTCCGAACCCATCCATTCCGACCTTATAGCCAAAGGCTCTGCCGACATGATAATTTCCATGGAGCCTATGGAAGCGCTGCGCTATCTGCCTTTCCTCTCACCTGATGGCCGCATAATAAGCAATTCGGTGCCCTTTGTGAACATCGACAACTACCCTGCCGAAGAAGCTGTGGCTGCCCGGTTCGAAAAATTCGGCGCACGCGCGCTGCTCATCAACGCCGACGAAATCGCACGCACTTGCGGCAGCCCCCGCTCGGCAAACATCGTTCTGCTGGGTGCGGCATCTCCATATCTCGAAATCGACACCGAAATAATAAAGCAGGCACTCATAGCACACTTCGCCCCAAAAGGCGACAAGATAGTCGACGCCAACCTCGAGGCTTACCGTGCCGGTGCCAACTGCTCACTTCTTGCCGACTGACCCATGTTGCCATTGACCGAACTGCAGATGGCCGACATAATGTCCCGTCTGAATATAAAATCGCTCAGCGAAGCCACCATCCGTCAGATTGTGGCAGTGTGCGGAGCCGCCGAAAGTGTTGCCGGCGAACCGTTCATCCATCTGGAAGTAGGAAATCCCGGACTGCCGCCAAACAGCATAGGCATCGCTGCCGAGCACAAGGCGCTCGACAACGGAGTGCCAGCCGTATATCCTCCCATCATGGGCGTGCCTGAACTCAAGAACGCCGCAAGCCGCTTTCTGAAAGCATTTGTCGACCTCGACATTCCCGCACGCTGCATAGTTCCATCGGTAGGCTCTATGCAAGGCAGCTTCGGCATGATGCTACTGCTGTCGTTCCGCGACCCGGCCAAGGACACCATGCTATATCTCAATCCCGGATTTCCGCCCCAGCATCTGCAGGCCAGACTCGTAGGACTCAAGGAAGCGTCGTTCGACATCTACAACTACCGCGGTGCCGCGCTGGAGGAGAAACTCGAAAGCATCCTTTCCAAGGGAAATGTGACCGGCATACTCTACTCCAACCCGAACAATCCTGCATGGACCAACCTGACCGAGAAAGAGCTTGAGATTATCGGACGCCTCGCCACCAAATACGATGCCATAGTGCTCGAAGACATGGCCTACATGGGCATGGACTTCCGCCGCGACTGCGGCACGCCATTCGTGGAGCCTTTCATACCCACGGTAGGACGCTACACCGACAATTATGTTGTCCTGCTTTCCGCGTCCAAGATATTCAGCTATGCCGGCCAGCGTGTCGCCCTGGTATGCATGAGTCCCAGCGTCTACGACCGCCGCTACACCACCCTTCAGAACTTCCTGGCGATGCCCGCCTTCGGCGATGCCTACGTGTTCGGCATCGTATATGCTGTTTCTTCGGGCGTATCCCACTCCGCGCAGAAAGCCATGGCCGCCATGCTCGATGCCGCCGCCGACGGCCATATCAATTTCGTCGACGACTGCCGCGAATACAAATCGCGCTGCGAGAAAGCCAAAACCGTTTTCACCGACGCCGGTTTCCACCTGGTGTACGACACCGACGACGGCGAGCCGGTGAGCGACGGCTTCTTCTTCACTGCCGGATACCGCGATATGGACAGCGAAACCCTGCAACGGCAACTCATGCGCCACGGCGTAGCTTCCATTTCCCTTCCCGGCACCGGTAGCAAGCTTCACGGACTGCGTATATGCGTGTCGAAGCTCGCCGACGACAAAGATTTCGAAACCCTCGCACAACGACTAAAAGCATTCGCCGATGAACAAGCCTGAATATGTGAGCGCCGATGCCGCCGCCGCCCTTATCAAAAGCGGCGATCATGTGTTTATACAAGGCAGCACCTCCATCCCTGAAACCCTTGTCGCCGCCATGGCGCGGCGCGGCGGCGAACTTCGCGATGTCACGGTCTATGTGGCTTTCGCAGTCGCCAAAGGCGAAGCTCCCTACTGCCGTCCGGAGTTCAGGGAATCTTTCCTGGTGGACAGTTTCTTCGTTTCCAACTCCGTGCGGCGCTGGATAGGCGAAGGCTACGGGAGCGTCATCCCCCGGTTTCTCGGCGAGGTGCCTTCCCTTTTCCGCCAGGGCATATGTCCGGTGGATGTCGCGCTTATAAACTGCTCGATGCCTGATGCCGACGGCTATGTAAGCTTCGGTGTATCGGCCGACCTCGCCACCTCTGCGGTAGAGTGTGCCAAGACAGTGATTGCGCAGATAAACCCCAACATGCCCTTCAGCTACGGCGACCCTGTGATACACATCTCGCGGCTGGCTGCCGCCGTGGCCGTCGACGACCCTCTGGTAGAGGTTCCCACACCTGAGCCCACCCCCGACGAGATTGCCATCGGCAACCATATAGCCGAGCACATCCCCGACGGCGCCACACTCCAGATTGGCGTAGGCGGCATTCCCAACGCCGTACTGCGGGCGCTCCACAACCACAAGCATCTGGGACTCCACACCGAGGCCATGACCGACGGCGTGCTCCCGTTGCTTGAAAAGGGAATCATCGACAACTCGCTGAAGAAAGTTTTCCCCGGCAAAAGCGTGGCTTCGCTGGCTCTCGGCTCAAAGGCTCTCTACAAAGCCATGGACCACAATCCCGACATGGTGTTCAAGGATGTGGCCTGGACCAACGATCCTTTCATCATCGGTTCCAACCCGCGTGTGGCGGCCATAAACTCATGTCTGGAAATCGACCTCACCGGCCAGATCTGCGCCGACAGCATAGGCACACGCATCTATAGCGGAATCGGCGGACAGCACGACTTCGTCTACGGAGCCTCGCGCAGCGAAGGCGGCGTGTCGTTCCTGGCCATGCTTTCCACAAGCCGCCAGGGGCATAACAAAATCAAGCCTGTGCTCACTCCGGGAGCGGGAGTGGTTACCACCCGCTTCCAGACCAACTATGTAGTGACCGAAAACGGCATCGCCGACCTGCGTGGCAAAAACCTTGCAGAACGCGCGCGCCTGCTCATCGGCCTTGCGGCTCCGCAATTCCGTGAGGAACTGGACCGAGCGGCCACCGAGCGCTTCGGGTACTCATATACCCGACTCAAATAGAACAGCCGCGTGGCGACAACGCGCGTTGTCGCCACGCGGTCTCATACCATTCATACTTACCTTACTTACATATGAAGACAGCAAAATTGATAGCAGGCCTGCTCCTGCTCGGCACCGGAACAGCCATAGGTGCCACGCGGGAACCCGCGCCCCAGGATGAAGTGATTCTTCACGCATGGTCGTGGAGCCTCGACACCATAGCCGCAAACATGAAACAGATAGCCGACGCAGGCTTCGACTACGTGCAGACCTCTCCCGTGCAGGCATGCTTCGTCGGCGACAACGGCGGCATGGCTCTGTTCAGCCAGCCCGGCGACTCGGTCATGGGCAAGTGGTACTACTATTACCAGCCAACCGACTGGACTATCGGCAACTACATGCTGGGCACCCGCGACGACTTCAAGCAGATGGCCGACAGCGCATATAAATATGGCGTACGCGTTATCGTGGACGTGCTACCCAACCACACCGCTGTGGACCACACCGCTGTGCTTCCCGGACTCGACAATGCCGTAGGCGGCCACGACAATCTGTTCCACGCCAACGGCTTCAAGCCAATAACCCAGTGGAACGACCGCATGGAATGTACTACCGGCGAGATGGGAGGTCTGCCCGACGTGAACACGGAGAATCCCGATTTCCAGTACTATTTCCTGCAGTACATAAACGACCTTATCAACCTCGGTGCCCGCGGCTTCCGCTACGACACCGCCAAGCACATCGGCCTGCCCTCCGACCCGCTGGATCCCAAAGCCGAACGGAACAACTTCTGGGACATCGCCACCGGAGCCGAAGGTGTGCGCGGTCTCTCGCTGCTGATGCCCGACAGCCTGTACATCTACGGCGAAGTGCTTCAGGACCGCAATGTCAAGGAAGCCGAATATGCAGCCTACATCGACGTGACAGCCAGCAACTACGGCCACAACCTGCGCCATGCCCTGGAGCAGGGAGCCTACAACCCCACACTGACCGACTGGGCCAACCCTGCCCCGGCAACAAATCTGGTGACATGGGTCGAGAGCCACGACACATATGCCAACGCCCACGAATCGGCAGGTCTCAGCGACGACCAGATCCGTGCCGGATGGGTGCTGCTTACCGCCCGTTCCACCGGCCATCCGCTGTTCTTCAGCCGTCCGGCAGGAAGCACACGCCAGAACTATTGGGGCAACAACCGGATAGGTGCCCGCGGCAACGATGAGTTCTTCCATCCGGAAGTGGTGGCTGTCAACAACTTCCGCCACCGCATGTCCGGAAAACCAGAGAACATCGTAAGCACCGACGACGGCAAGGTTGTGGAAATCGGCCGGGGTGCTGCCGGTGCAGCCCTAATCAACTTCAGCAACCAGAGCCAGAAGGTGAAACTGCCCACGGCATTACCCGACGGCACCTACACCGACTCCGTACACAACAGCGTGTTCAGCGTTGTCAACGGCCAGCTCCAGGGACGACTCGAACCGCTGGCCTCGTACATCCTGTACGCGGAATAACCAAGGCATAAATAATAAATGCCGGATTGCCATTGCGGCAGTCCGGCATTTATTATTTAGAGGGTGCTGTCAGCGGATAGGCTTGTATTCCACGAAAGCCTCCATGGCTTCATAGGCAGCCAGACCCAGCTTCTCGTAGAGACGTGCAGTGGCGCGGTTGCGGTCTTCGGCACGCTGCCAGAACAGACGGTCGTCGTCGCCCAGGAAAGGAGCGTTCTCCATCTGCGACTGGTGCTTGAGGATGGAATTACGCTTGGAACGGAGTTCCTCGGGGCTGATGGGCACAGCCATCTCGATGTGGTCGATTTCCCATTCGGCCCATGCTCCGCGGTACATCCATATGCGGCATTCCTTCATCCAGTCCTCGTCCTTGAGTTCATCGACGGCGGCAAGGACCGCATCGGTGCACACCTTGTGTGTTCCGTGGGGGTCGGCAAGGTCGCCTGCCACAAAAATCTGGTGAGGCTTCACGTCGGTAATCAGCTTGCGCACGATGTCCACATCGGCCTCCGAGAGGTCGCCCTTCTTGATTGTTCCGGTTTCATAGAAGGGAAGGTTGAGGAAGTGCACGTGGTCGGGTTTCACACCCACGTAGGAGCATGCTATGCGGGCCTCGCACTGACGGATTTTCGTTTTGAGGAAACGGATTTCGGGAGTGTCGATCTCACCGGCGCTCTTCGCTTCGACGAACTCGTGGATAGCCTTGCTCATTTTCTGCCAGTCGGGAGTGTCGATGCCGAAGCGGTCGGCAACGCCGTCCATAAGCATTATGTAGCGCATCATATCCTCGTCGCCCACGGCGATGTTGCCAGAAGTCTCGTAGGCCACATGCACATCGTGCTTCTGGTTCACAAGGCGCTGCAGGGTGCCGCCCATCGAAATCACATCGTCGTCGGGGTGCGGGGAGAACACAATCACACGCTTGGGATAGGGGTTGGCGCGTTCGGGACGGTAGGTATCGTCGGCGTCGGGCTTGCCTCCGGGCCATCCGGTGATGGTGTGCTGCAGGGCATTGAATATTTTTATGTTCACATTGTATGCCGAGCCGTACTGCGCGAGGAGTTCTCCGAGGCCCCAGTCGTTGTAGTCCTTGTCGGTGAGTTTGAGGATGGGCTTGCCGGTGGAGGTGCTCAGCCACACGATTGCACGGCGGAGGAGTTTGTCGTCCCAGTCGCAATTGGTCACTTTCCATGGCATGCTCAGACGTGTAAGCTCTTCGGCAGCGGGAAGGTCGCAGAACACTTTCACGTGCGGGTGCCCCTGCAGCAGCGACGCGGGTACTTTCACCGAAGGCTGCTCTTCCACAGTCTTGCGGATAATGGATGCACGGTTCTCGCCCCATGCCATGGCGGCCACACGACGGGCCTTGGCAATGTCGGCCAGGCCAAGGGTAATGGCGTTGGCGGGGATGGTGCCGCACTTGTAGTCGGAAGATATCTGGTGGCGGGTTTCATTGCCCAGAGAAACCAGGCGGCAGCTCGACGAGGGCGAGGTGCCGGGTTCGTTGAAGGCAAGGGTTCCGTTGGGTCCGATCTCGCACACTACCAGGTCGAGGCCACCCTGCTCTTCGATTTTCTGAAGATATGCACCACAGAAATCGGCCATGTTGGTTTTGTTTACAGCCGGGTCGATTGTGAATACGTTTTCCTTGTCGATGTCGACATGGTTGAGCAGGACATCCTGCAGACGTCGGAAGGCGCTGGGGCCTTCGGCTTCGACGGGGAAGAATTCGGCAAGGTTGAACACAACCACGTCCTTGAAACTTACAAGGCCCTGCTTGCATTTTTCAATCAGCGACGCATATGCGCGGTGGGTGGATACACCAGCGCCCAGCGCGAGCACACATTTTCCTTTTTTGCTCTTGTAGCGGTTGATGTGCTTTACTATATAGTCGGCAACGGCTTCGGCGCCGTCGGTAGCCGTCTCGCTGATTCGGGTGTCGAGTTTCTCTTCCCTTGCCAGAGCTGCGGCTTCGATTTCCGATTCGGGGGCGTAGTAGCGCCGCGGGATTCGGTTGAGTTTGATTTGCGAACTAAGGTCAGTCCTCATGGTCAGTTATTTGAGTTGTTTATGTTTATATTGTGTTTTGAGTATTCTCTTTCATCTTTGTGCGTTCACGGCATCGTCGGCATCGCCGGGTGTTATCACCACTACTGTGCCCACGGTTACCATCCGGGCGAGCGAATCGGCGTTTTCGTTTGCCAGGCGTATGCATCCCTCGCTGGCACGGGTTCCTATCGATGCGGGATCGTGGGTGCCGTGAATTCCTATTCCGCTGAACCCTGGCGTGACAAGCCTGATGAACCTTGGCCCGTAGGCGCCTTCAATCACGCCTTTGCCGTCGCCGAAATCGTGTGTCCACGACGAGGCGTCCTGAATCTGCGATATGGTGAATCGCCCTTCGGGGGTGCGCATGTCGCCGCGCCGCTGCTTGTGCCCCGGCACTTTTCCGGTGGCACAGCCGAATTTTGCCTCTACACTGCCGTCGGGGGCTATCACTGAGAGTGTCATGGTCTGCTTGTCGATGTGTATGTACCTCTGCCCCTGCGGAGCTCCGGCAGGAGCCACGTGCGCAACCTCAGCCTGTGGCAGAGTGCCGGCCACAGCCACCGTATCGGATGCTTCAGCCGTTCCATTACCGAAGGTACACGCCGGAGCCATTGCCGATGCCGCAAATGTGGCCGCGATGGCCATTGCTGCTCTTATCATGTTATAGCGTTTCATGCCGTGTGCCGGATATTTAATTGCATATGATCACAGGTCGACCGGTAGCGCTGTCGACCACAATGCTCTGGATACCATAGACTGCCGCCGGCCTGCACTGATGCTCATATCGGAATACAGGTTGCCCCTGATCGTCGAATGAATAAACAATTACGATTTTGGCGTTTGTACGGTTGTTGGTAAGCATCACGGCCATGTCGGGATAAGCTCCTCCGCCGTAGAAATAATCCTCCACGAATGTTTCCTTGCCCGGATATTCTCCGATACGATATATCCAGCGCTCGGGGACTTCAATGGCCATCCGGCTGTCGGATTCGGGTTCCGGACCGTGCGCCATCCCATGCGACCTGTAATAATTTATCAGCGCCTGCCTCTGGTGCGGCATACCGATTTGCCGGCGTTCGCGCTCTCCGGGCAGTATCGAACACAGAAGTCCGAAATCCGCCTCCTCAATTAATGCGGGTGCTGCCATATAGCCTTCCAGCTTTCCTTCTCCGGATGCCGGTGTGTATTTCACATGTGCCCACTCGGGAGTTTTTTCGAGCACTTCAACCTTTGCGCCGAACGGTATGTCGGTAATCACATTGCCGCTGCCGGCATCGGTCGCCGACTGTCGCAGTTGCGTATCTACTATGGGATACATATACCGCGCGTCGGAATCGCTGTCGGCGGGACCATATATAAATATGTATGCCAGCAACGCAAGAATCAGAACCGAAACAATGGCGATACAGCCCCACGGTTTCATGGAAGCTTTTCTCCGGGGTTTCGGTTCGGAAGGCTTTTTCACGGCTGCCGATGCAGGTTTGTGTCCGGTTGCCGTTCCCGGTAAAGAGCATATGGTTCCGGTCTCGGAAATTCCCATGGACCCTGCACATGCAGGATTCGCATTTTTTGCCAATATATCTTCTTTGGTAAGCAACCTTGTGGCATCCTCCGCGGCCACAGCCTCCGGACCGTGCACTACGGCATCGGTGGCGTCGACCGGCATATCGGGATTCATGTCGGCAAAAGGAGGGGGTGGCGGAGGTGGTGGCGGCACTACCACGGTCGCCGGTTCCCTTATGTCCGCCATAGTCTGCCCGCGCGGCGGCACAATTACCCCATGCCCTATAATGGCTTTCCGATTGATTTCATCATCGGACAAAGGCGCAGGCGCTCCGCAGTTGGGACAGTATTCACAACCATGGGGAAGCACAGAACCACACTTATAGCACAATTTTTCTGACATAGGATATATCGGTTGCAGTAGTGCAAAGTTAGCAATTTTTCCGCATCCGATGCATTGCCCGTATCATAACTTGACTTATTTTAAACGTTGCACCATCATAATTCCCGGCATCATAAATTCGCCGCATGCATCCGGGGAAAGACATCCAGCCTGTCAGTTGGCCTTGGGATTCGCCGGCACCAGCTGCCAGCTGCGGTAGTCTTCGCCGAGACGGCGCACCATGGCATGCCACATGCTGTCGCCGGTGCCGCACAACAATACCCCCGACGGCGGCAATGTGTCCAGAATAGCCCAGTGTGCCTGGCCGATTTCGTTCTCAAGCTGTCCGTCGGCCCAGGAGCAATAACCTATGAAAAATTTTATATAGCCGTCGGACGCATAACCCGACCGCAGATAGGAAATCACAGCGTCGAAGTCGCCGCCAACGAACATCCCCGGAGAGTACTCCCTCGCTCCGGGAATTATAGCCGTGCCGAGATTGTGGAGAAAGAACAGTCTGTCCTGCCCTATCGGACCGCCTCTGTAGACGGGCACATCGCCGCCCACCGATTCATCGTCGAGCAATTCCGCAAGTGTATATCCCGTGGGGTTGTTCAGCACCACACCTGTGGCGCCCTCGGTAGCCACATAGTCGATTATCGACACCACGGAATGCCGGAATTTAACATCATTCACAAAAGGTGCCGCCATCAGGAGCGAACCGCATCGGGGCTTGCCGAGGGTTGATCTGACTTTGAAAAGCAGGGTGTCGAGGTCTTTCATAGCCGGAAAGGAAAGAGGGGTTGTACGGAATGCAGGCATTGTAGGAATCAATGCTTTACTATACAACACGCCAGCCTCGGCAACGGTTCTGCAACCGTCGGATGGAATATTAGCCGTTACCGCCGCAATCCTCAATCCCGGCAGGAGCAATGCATCCTGCCGCCACGAGGAATCTGCGGTAATGGTCGGCTTTTGCAGCCACCGCAAGCGGATATGCCCGCGAAGTCGACGGCAGCCTCCATATGGCTATCGGCGTCGCATCATGCCGGTTCCAGAGCACATGCTCTCCCATGCGCGGCACCACGGTATCCGTGAGCCCGGCCACTACCGATGCGGCCTTCTCGCCGGTAGTCGCAATGGCAACGCATTCCGGCATGCGTTCCAACAGTCCGTAAAGGTCCACTGGTTCTACAATAAGCAGATGTTTGTCGGAGGCATTGCCTTTCAGGCGCCTGACCTTCCGCCCGGTATCGGAAAGAGCTATGCCGCATCGTTCCAGCATCAGCCTGATATCGTCCAGCCGATATTTGCGGGTGGACGAATCATAGAACGCCGACGCACTGCCGCATGCTATCATACCCATGATTTTCCAGAAATCGTTGCCGGGATTCGGATAATAGAAATCCATGGCCCAGCGATGCGGCCCGGGAGGAAATGTGCCCATAATCAGTGCCCGGCTATGCGAGGGCACAAACGGTGCCCATGGATGACTTTCGAGAGGTGCGTCGGTATTCATATTTTTCTAACGTGTCATTTCAGCCTCTTATTATGCAAGCTTTGGTTTGGCAGGCTGCTCGATGGTTAAACTTTATTAAATTTAGTCCGCCTCAAGTTCAACGGTTCATAATTATAACTAATTTTGCGAACCGAAATGCAATAGACCTCAATCACCTACAGAATTAACACAAAAGTAGTTAGAGATTTAATCATATCACATTAAGGAGTAAACCATGAAAGTCGGATATTGGTTCTTAGTGTTGTTATTTTTCCTTCCCTCTGTAGCAGCGGCACAAAGTCTCCGTAGGGATACCTTGCGGACCACTGTCGACTTCCGTCGTGGCTACTCCACAATCGATCTCGGCTACTGCGACAACAGCAAACGGCTGCAGGAACTCTCGCAAGCCATCGCCGCAATACATTCCGACAGTACTCTCCGCGTGGAACACGTGCATGTGCGCGGCGCAGCCTCTCCCGACGGATTCAACAACAGAAATCAGGCTCTCTCGGAAAAACGAGCCCGAAATATCGCCGACTATCTTGTACAGCACACCTCGCTGCCGGAAAATCTATTTTCCGTGGAAGCCGCCGGTGTGGACTGGGCCGCTCTCGAAGCTATGGTGGACACTTCTTCGATGCCCTACCGTGAGGAAGTGCTTGAAGTGCTGCGCACCGTTCCCGAATGGATTTTCGAAGGTTCACGCATTGTCGACGGCCGGAAGCGGCGTCTGGGCATGCTGCGCGGAGGCAGACCATACCAATACATGTCCGACCACTTCTTTCCTGCGATGCGTCGCGGACACTTCATCACCGAAGTGTGCATAACCGAACTCGGCGCCACACACGCTTCTGCCGACACCACCGCGCCCGCAGAGAAACCGGCTGAATCCGACGCATACGCCACACATAACACAACAACTACTACAACTACTACAACTACTACAACTACTACCACAAGCATACCCACATCCGCCGACACTGACGCAAATGACAGCCGGCTGCGGATAGCTGTAAAGACCAACATGCTCTACGATGCCGCCGCCGTGCCCAACCTGGGCGTCGAGCTGGGCATAGGCAAACGCTGGTCGGTGGCCGCAAACGCAATGCTGGCATGGTGGAGCAACAAAAAACGTCACCGCTGCTACCAGCTGCAGGGCGGCGATGTGGAAGCACGCTTCTGGCTGCCGTCGAGCAGGCGCGAAGCCCTCACAGGACACCATTTCGGAGCATATGCCCAGATTGCCGACTACGACTTCGAGTTCGGCGGCAAAGGGCGCCAGAGCGACGGCGTGAGCTTCGGAGCCGGCCTGTCGTATGGATATTCGCTTGCCGTAGGGAGGCATCTCAACATCGATTTCACCATTGGTCTGGGATGGTTCGGCGGAACATACCACAAGTACCTCCCCGTCGATGACTGTTTTGTATGGCAGTCGACAGTGCGCCAGCACTGGTTCGGCCCCACAAAAGCCGAGATATCGCTTGTGTATGTATTCGGAAAGAAAGGAGGCCGCCGGTGAAAACAACCTCCGGAATTCTCCTCGCTGCCGTCTCCTTTGCCACGGCGGCCATGATGCAGAGCTGCGAGAAGAAAGACCTCTGCTACGACCACGGCCACATGGTGGATCTTCAGATCAATTTCGACTGGAGCCAGGCACCCGACGCCGACCCACACACCATGGTGGTGCGCCTGTTCCGCCCCGACGGCAGCCACTATGCCGTGTACGAACTCACCAACACCACCGCAGACCATATCCGCGTGGAAGCCGGCGAATACATAATGCTGTGCCACAATGGAGAGCTGGAAACCATTATTGAAATCGATGGCGACTACACAGACTATGCGCTCACCACGCGCCCACGCGCCCTGCTGGCACCGATGAACCGTGCCGACGCACCTCTGCCGCCACGCCCCGGCATTTCTACAGGCGAACTCGTGCAAGCCCCACCCGAGCGCGTGTGGGCTGTCCAGGGCGAGGTGCTGAACCTGCTGCCCAAGGTCAAGGGGCAGAACATTACGGTAACCCCGCGCGAAGCCACAAGCCACTGCACCGTTACCATAACAAAAGTGGAGAACCTCAACCCAGGCATCGATATCAGCGGCGCCATCACAGGCATGTCGGAGGGATGGAATGTCGCAGGAGCGCATCCTGCCGGCGATGCCGTAACCCATCCGGTGCCTATCGAGCAAGTGGACGACCACACACTCCGTGCCGAATTCTATATTTTCGGCCACTGCCACGACAACGACAGCCCACACTTCTTCTCGGTGTACACCTCCAACAACATATATAAGGATTTCAATATCACAGACCAGTTGCACAGCGCTGAAAATCCTCATGAAATACATATCGAGCTGGAAGGACTCACCCTCACCATTCCCGGCACAGGCATGACACCGGGCATAAATGGATGGGGAGAAGTTGTGAACACCGAGATAGACATGCATTAATACAACAATAATAAAATATAAAAAACTATTTAAGCTAACCAAACAATGATTCACTCACGATTCAAGCTGTTTCCGACGGCCATAGCCGCAGCTCTCGCCGTCGCATCCTGCACGAACGAAGAGGCGCAAGTAATTCCGCCCACAGGCAACCAGATCCAATTCACCACCCGCGTGTCGCGCGCTACAGAAACCACCCTTGATGTTCTTAAAGGAAGCGAGGAGGGGTTCAAGGTATATGCCGACGTCGACGACTGGGATAACCTGCTCATCAATGGTGATGTCGCCAAATGGAACGACGCACAAAGCGCTTTCGTACTCGACAAAAAGTACAACTGGACATCCGACATGAAGAACATCCGGTTCTGGGCATTCCACCCTATCACGAACGTAAGTCCCGCAATATCGGCAAACAATATCCAAATTAGGGATTTCACACCCGTAGCTTCGCTGAAAAATCCGGGCAAAACACAGTCTGACCTTATAATCGCCTATAACAGCGTGCAGTTCGGAGCAGCTCCCGGCAATGCGGTGCCTTTGACCTTCCAGCACGCACTGTCGCAGATATCGGTGAATGTAAACAACGCGGAAGTAAGCACCGACGGCCGCAAAGTCGTGAAAATCGCCGGTGCCTGCATCGTAAACGTAAAGAACAGGGGCTCGCTCATATTCCACGCCAACGATGATGACGCCACAGCAGCAGCCGACAACCGCTTCACCATCAACGATGCCAACGGCAAGTACGACATCGAATGGAGTCTCTCCGGCGCTACTAACGCCAGCTACGGACTCGCTTTCAACAGTGACAACCTCATCAACCTCATTCCCGGCACAAGTCAGGCCGCCATCAGCAACGGAAACAGCGAAACCAACTCGAGCCTGATGCTCGTGCCCCAGAAAACTGCCAAATATAGCTTCGATAACCCATCTGCAGCCGGTTCCTACATCCTGCTCCTCTGCCGTGTCGAAATACACCACCCGGGAGAAACCCATACCGGCACACGTGAAGGCGCAGACGAATCTGTAGGCTCCGACGGCAAAGGAGGTCACATCCACCAGCTCTTCCCCGCACTCCAGAATAACACCTACGACGAAACCGCTTACGGATACACCTGTGTTCCCGTCGACTTCGACTGGAAGCCCGGACTCCGCCACATCTACACCCTGAACTTCCTCGGCGCCAACGCAGGCGCAGGCCAGTATCCTCCTGAAGATCATCCCGAGATTCCCACAACAGGCATTGAAGTTGTTCCTACTCCCGACGACAAAGAACCCGGCGACAATGTGCTCGACAACCCCATCACATTCTCCGTTACTGTCGCTGACTGGCAAAATGCCGCCGATAAGCCCACTCCCACCCCGATGCCCTAAGAAATTGCCTGAAACACAGGCACGAAACTACGCTTGACAAAGCATAAATTCTCCAACCAACAACAAAGTGGAAATCAATAGATACACTTATATTTCGGAGACAACCCGCAGCAAAGCCGGCCGCGCACTCGCAATGTGCGCGGCCATGGCTGTGCTCGGCTCCTGCACCGACGACGTTATTCCCAACAACGGCAACCGCGGCGACAGCATGGACTTCGAAGTCACACTCACCGAATCGTGGCAACAGCCGGCACCCGCATCGCAGAATCAGGAAGTGGGAATCAGCCGCATGGATGCCGACGGCGGCGAAACGCTGTATCTCATCACCACAACAACGCCACAGCCTGAAACGGAATCCGCGGAAAGGAATCCGCAGAGCCGCGGCACAACAATCACCTCCTCCACCTTCTACGACAGTTTCGGCCTCTCGGCCATGTGCTACACCGGCACCTGGCCCGACAATGCCACCGGATACTGCGACAACATTGAAATGAAAAAAGCCGGCACCACATGGGCGCCCGGCGATACAGACATAAAAATTGGCTGGCTGGGTTCGGGCCGCATCCGCTTTTTCGCATATGCGCCACACAGCTCTTCCGCCACAGCAGGCATTACCGCTCCTGCGACAGGAGCCGACGGCATGCCTCAGATAGGCTTCAGGGTGAACAGCTCGGTGACTGCGCAGACCGACCTGCTCGCCGCCGTCACCGACACCCACGGAGGCGCCGGAGGCTCGGTGAGCCTTAAATTCGGCCATGCACTCACCGCAGTGAGCATAAGCACAGGAGAGGCAATGCTCGCCGGCACTTTCAAAAGCGTTACGCTGGCAGGCGTGTACGGCAGCGGCAACCTCAGCCCCAATCTTGCCGACGACGGCACAAATATAAAATACAACTGGACGCCTACAGGCAATGCCACCTCATTCACAGCCACATTGGGCGAGGACGGCAAAGTGATTGCTCCCGACAACGGCACCCTCCCCGACAACCACTACACCAAGCCTGCACAAAGCATCGCCGACGGCACACTGACATTCTTCATGGTTCCGCAGACCCTGCCGACGGGTGCAAAACTCGAAATCGTGTTTGTGGACGAACTCACCGGAGTGGAACGCAAACTCACCGCCGACCTCTCGGGAAAAACATGGCCCGCGGGACAACGCGTGGAATATGCCGTGTCGTCGACCGGTGTAAAGGTCGAGCCTATCGTAAACATTGAATTCGCCACCCCCGAAGCAATGAACTACACGGGTGTGCTTGAGGTAAAGTCTTTGCAGGCTTACATGAAAGTAACGCAGGAAGGAGAAGACACCAAGCTACTACCTCTTAAATACCGTCTCGAGTCGAGCCTCGACGTCGGCGGCAACTGCGTGTTCACACCTTTGGACAAAGCTACATCCGATGTTACACAAAAACGCACCGGACTGCTGCATATGGTAGCCCAGACACCATATACAAGCGAAATGCGCAAGCCGTTCGACGACCTCGGCCTGTCGAAAAAATACACCACGGCAGCCGACGGCGGCCCTATGGACCTGTCGAAATTCGACGGCTACCGCGAGGATGGCCGCACGGAGTCGTCGAACACATATGTTGTGCGCACCCCAGGCCTCTATAAGCTGCCGCTTGTCTACGGCAACTCGCTTGGCAACGAAAAAGCATATAAGACCGGTGTCTCAGGATACGACACGTCCCTTGCCGACTACTTTCTCGAAGTATTGGTGGACCATAAAAAACAACCTATATCCCACCAATGGATTCCCGACCAGCATCCCGACATAAAAAACTATGTAGCGGAATTGTTATGGCAGGATTCGCCAGAGCTTATACGCGATGTGAAACTGAGCGACGACAAACGCTTTATTCAGTTCGAAGTACGCGAAGCCACACTCAACCAAGGCAATGCCCATATAGCCCTAAAAGACCCTTCTACAGGAGAAGCATTGTGGAGCTGGCAGATATATGTGACACATTACGACTGGAGCGGCAATGCCGACATCACCCTCACAAGCCGTGCCTCCGGCCTGTCGCACAACATAGCGCCTGTCAATATAGGTTACTGCGACATGCACTCCGGCGCACCACAACGCCAGCAGACACTGACAGTCTTCGTTACCGGTGCCAACGGAAAAGAAACCGCGTTGAAAAAATACACCTTCACACAAGAGGCTATCGAAGCATCGTCGGCCGGCGACAACACATATTATCAATGGGGGCGCAAAGATCCCACCCCCGGCGGGGTTTACAGTCCGTCTGTATCCACGAACCTGCTGCTCAACGGTGAGAAAGACGCCCAAGAAGAATACAATATGCTTGACAAACCGGTATGGACTCCAGATGGAGAAGCCGCTGTAACCGGAGCTTTATCGACAGTCGAATACTACAAGTCGATAGCCCATCCCGATGTTTTCTACTTCCACACCAATCCCCCTCCAGGCAGCACAACAAATGCTAACTTACGACGGTCATGGTGCAACAATACACCATACAACGTCTGGGACGGCACCAGAAATCATGCTGGTAATACCGTTTCAAAATTCTCAGCCCTTAACGACGGTATAGTACAGAAAACCGTCTACGACCCGTCGCCACGCGGATACAATGTTCCCCACATCGAGGCTTACACTGGGATTATAGATAATTCTGTGTACCACGAAGACAAAATAAAATTCGACATCTGGAAAATAACACCTGCAACATCCACAACCGAAAGGAAATATGAAGATTTGCTTGCCACAAACATTCCCAATGCCACCCGCATAACAAACGACGGCATGACCGTGGGCTGGGATTTCAATGTGGGCAAGAGCTTTAAGTTATATTCCACAGGTGTGCGCGACATGGGCACAACACACCGGCTGGATGCACTTCCTCCCTTATGGCGTGACTATGCGAACCCGGCATTCCGTTCCATTACATTTATAGCAACTGCCACCGCCCACAAACAGGACCTTCCTCAGGTTATGATCCTCGGGTTAGACGAACGGCATGAAATATCGAATGGTGTAGGACTGAATTTCAACCTTGGGTCGAACAGTTCTTATGGCTTACCTGTGCGACCGGAACGTTCTAGGTAGCATATCCTGAATGGATTTCGGGTTGTCGCGATGGAGCAATGAAATCCGCCGGCAACCCGGAAGTGAATTCCATTTGACTCTCTTTATGCCGTGGAAGTGTCGGTTTCCCGGGTTCTGAATCGCCATTACTTACAAAACCAAATTTAAATAATTGCAAAAAACTTTATGCCGCATTGTCTCCGATTTTGCATCATAAAGTTTTATTTTTACCTTTGTGGCCGATTTGGCTTCATTCCCGACGGAAATGCAGCCAATCATAAACCGTGAGGTTTGAATCTTTGTAGTTTTTGTCCGGGCAATAAACGCCGGGCAATTCAACACATTGCAAAATTGGTTTGTGTGTAATTCTCAACACACTTCCGCCCTTTCCTCGAGAGAGGCAAGGGCGGTTTTTCGTTACAGTCGCCACCCGAGACAACGCACATTATAGATTGAATTTTTATATACAATTATTAATTAATGTTTAGCAAACTTGTCCGCTATTGCACTTTCAGCGATAATTTCTTTACTTTGTCTTTTGATTATAAAAGGAGCATAAAACTCCACGGCTTCGACATATCTTAAAACGACATGAAAACAATTTTATTTGCCATAGGCGGATTGCTTACCCTGCTGCCGGGGGCGGCCAGGGCTGCCACCGCAGACGCATCACAAGCAGTCGGCAAGATAAAGGCCTGCCTGCCCGGCAAGACTAACTTTGCCGATATCAAAGCCAAACGCTTTGCTATCGACAATGCCGCACGCACTATCAGAGTCGACCTGAACGAAGCCGCCACTTACATTCCTTTCACATCCACAACACTGGAAAATCTGAAAAAAGAGATAGCCGAAGCCTACGGGCTCCCTGGCTACAATGTTGTGCTCACCGCAGCAGGCCGCAACCTCGACGACCTTGTGCTGTTCGCCGAAAAAGTGAACCGCGGCCCCTCGGAAAACACCCCGTTCGTAAGGCGCGCCGGCGCCGATGCCGCACCCAAAGGGCTCGATGGCGCCAACATCGCCCTCTGGCAGAGCCACGGATGGTATTTTGAACCGAAACTCAACCGCTGGGAATGGCAGCGCGCCCGTATTTTCCAGACCGTCGAAGACCTTTACACGCAAAGTTACGTGATGCCCTTCCTGATGCCGATGCTCGAAAATGCCGGAGCCTATGTGATGAGTCCCCGCGAGCGCGACACCAATCTGACAGAGATTGTTGTCGACAACGACGGCATGCACACCTCCGGCACATATGCCGAAAACGGCGGCTGGGGCGATGCCGGAAGCGGATTCGGCGCAAAAACTCCCACCCTGCGCAACAACCAGAATCCTTTCGCCGAAGGTTCGGCCCGTAAAAGTCCTCTTTCCGGCCACGACAACGCCAACGCGAAAGCCACATGGAGCGCCGACATTCCCGAGGCAGGAAACTATGCCGTGTATGTGAGCTACAAAACACTCCCCAACAGCACCACCGAAGCACACTATACCGTGAACGCCGCCGACGGCAGCCACGAAATCACCGTGAACCAGCACATGGGCGGCGGAACATGGATCTACCTCGGCCACTTCCCTCTGGAAGCAGGCATGCAGGCCGTGGTCGAGCTCGACAACCGAGGCGCCGACAGGCGCCGTGCCGTGAGTGCCGACGCCGTGAAAATCGGCGGTGGCATGGGCCATGTGGAACGTATAGTGAAGGTGCCGCTCGACAGCATCGACTACCAGTACACAGCCAGCGGATATCCCCGCTTTGTGGAAGGCGCCCGCTATTTCCTGCAGTATGCCGGCGCTCCCGACAGCGTGTACACGCCGACAGACAACGTGAACGACTACAACGACGACTACCGCAGCCGCGGCCTGTGGGTGAACTGGCTCGCCGGAGGCTCCTCGATGCTCCCCGGCCGCGAGGGACTTAATATCCCTGTCGATCTCAGTTTCGCTTTCCACAGCGATGCCGGCACCACAATGAACGACTCCGTCATCGGTTCGCTGGGCATCTACTCCACCGCAGGCGAAACTCTCGGCAACGGGTCGAGCCGCATGGCCTCCCGCGACCTCACCGACCTGGTGCTCGGCGGAATCGTCGACGACATACGTGCCACATTCGAGCCCGACTGGACACGCCGCGGCATGTGGGACAAGAGCTACTTCGAAGCCCGCTCGCCGGAAGTGCCGTCGATGCTCCTCGAACTGCTCTCGCACCAGAACTTCGCCGACATGTCCTACGGCCTCGACCCGGCCTTCCGCTTCGTGGTGTCGCGTGCCGTCTACAAAGGCATGCTCCGTTTCCTGGCGCAGCGCGACGGCCGCGAATACGTGGTGCAGCCTCTGCCGGTGCGGGCATTCGGCATCGCCGCCGACGGTAAGAACTGCTACCGCCTGTCGTGGGCAGAACGTGTCGACAGCCTCGAACCAACAGCTACTCCCACATACTATATAATCGAGGAACGCGTGAACGGCGGCGCCTTCCGCCGCATCGCCACCACCACCGCGACACACTACAGCGTGAGCGTGGGCGACAGCGAAATTCACAGCTACCGCATCATCGCCGCCAACGAAGGCGGCCGCGCCTTCGCCAGCGAGGTACTGGCTCTGTGCAACAAGCCAGGAGTTCCCGTGACAATAGTCAACGGATTCACGCGCGTGAGCGCGCCCGACCGCTTCGACAGTGGAGAAATCGCCGGTTTCTATGACGTGCGCGACCATGGAGTGCCCTACATGTCGGACATATCGTTCATCGGCAGCCAATTCGAGTTCCGCCGCAACATACCGTGGATGGACGACGACGCAGCAGGCTTCGGCGCCTCCCGCGCCGACTATGAGGACAAGGAAATCGCCGGCAACACCTTCGACTATCCCTACGTCCACGGCCAGGCGATAGCCGCCGCCGGACGCGGCTTCGTATCCGTAAGCCTGGAAGCTTTCATGGAAGCCTCCGACCGCCCCGCGATAGTAGACCTCATCTTGGGAAAACAGAAAGAAATCCGCCAGGGACGCGGTGTCTACGGCACACGCTTCAAGGCATTTCCTTCGGCATTGCAGGACCGCATGGCCAGTCTGTCGCGCACCGGCACAGCTTTCTTTGTCAGCGGCTCATATGTAGCCACCGACATCTGGGACAATCCCAACTCGTCCGAGGAAACCGCCAAAGCCGACAAGGCATTCGCCAACAAGGTGCTCGGCTTCAACTGGCGCGTCGGCCAGGCTTCCGTCGAAGGGGGAGCCTATCAGGTTGACTCACGTTTCAAGGATTTCGGCCGCGGGGAGTATGACTTCTCCAACACTCTCAACCGCGACATCTATGCCGTAGAAAGTCCCGACAGCTTCTATCCGTGCGATCCGGCTACCGGTGCCACCATCATGCGCTACAGCGAGAACAACCTCGTGGCCGGCACCGCCTACTGCGCGCCCACACACCGCGCCGTGGTGATCGGTTTCCCCTTCGAGACAATCGAGGAAGCCTCGCAACGCAACAACCTCATGAAGCAGGTGCTCGACTTCTTCTCCGACCCTTCGCCCGTGCGCCCCAATTCCAACCGCTCATTCTGACAGACACATATCAGTAAATTCTATAAATAATTATTATACTTCCATGAAGACCACAATCCATTGCTTCCTTCCCTATGTGGACGAGAACCAGATCCGCGCAAGTGTGGAAGGCCTCAAGAATGAGGCTCTCGTAAGTGCCATCACTCTGCTCAGCACCGATCCCGCCGCACAGGCATGCTGCGGATGCGAACTCATCCATATCGACAACCTGAAATCGTCGGCAACGATGAAAGCCATCGCCGCCGCCACCACCGGAGAATATACACTGCTCTACACCCAGCAGACCCAGCTGCAGCTCGGCTACGGCGCTCTGGAACGCTTCGCCGGCATCGCCGCCGACTCCAAGGCCGCCATGCTCTATTCCGACCACTACACAGTGGTTGAGGGCGTGCAGAGCAATGCTCCCGTAATCGACTATCAGTTCGGCTCGCTCCGCGACGACTTCGACTTCGGCACCCTGCTGTTCTTCAACACCGCCGACTTCAAGAAAGCCGCCGCCGGCATCGATGCCGAATACAACGCAGCCGGCCTCTACGACCTTCGCCTGCGCATAAGCCGCCTGGGCGCACTGGTGCACATCAACGAGTACCTCTACACCGACATCACCGTGGACAACCGTGCCAGCGGACAGAAGATTTTCGACTACGTAGACCCCCGCAACCGCGCTTCACAGATTGAAATGGAGCAGGCCTGCACCGCTCACCTCAAGGAAATCGGCGGCTACCTCGAACCTGTGTTCGAACCCGTGGAACTCACCGCCGGCGGCTTCGCCAACGAAGCTTCGGTGATTATCCCCGTGCGCAACCGCGTGCGCACCATCCGCGATGCCATCAACAGCGCCCTGGCTCAGAAAACCGACTTCCCCTTCAACGTAATCGTTATCGACAACCACTCCACCGACGGCACAACCGAAGCCATCGAAGAGTATGCCGGCAACCCGCAGGTAATACACATCCGCCCCGAACGCAAGGACCTCGGCATCGGCGGCTGCTGGAACACCGGCGTGTTCCATCCCCAGTGCGGTAAATTCGCCGTACAGCTCGACTCCGACGACGTCTACAGCGGCGAAGACACCCTGGCTAAAATCGTCAAGGCATTCTACGACAACAATGCCGGCATGGTTGTAGGCACCTACATGCTCACCGACATCAACAAGAACATGATTCCTCCGGGCGTGATCGACCACAAGGAGTGGACTCCCGAAAACGGCCGAAACAACGCACTGCGCATCAACGGCCTCGGCGCTCCCCGCGCGTTCTACACTCCCCTGCTGCGTGAAATCCGCCTCCCCAACACCTCCTACGGCGAAGACTATGCCGTCGGCCTGGCAGTATCGCGCCACCACCAGATCGGCCGTGTATATGATGTGCTCTATCTCTGCCGCCGCTGGGAAGACAACTCCGACGCCGCTCTGGACATCAACAAGATGAACGGCCACAACACCTACAAAGACCGCATCCGCACCTGGGAACTCCAGGCACGTATCGACCTCAACAAACAGAAATAATGGCAGTCGACTCCAACAAGATTGCCGGATTCTTCGAGACTCAGTTGGCAGCATGGCCCATGGCCGCTGCCAACTTCGAGGCTCTCGGAGGCGTCAAGGTGAAGGAACTGGACGTCAACGGCATGCCCTTCAAAGTGCAGTTCAACCCGGCACGCATGGCTTCGTCGGGAGCGAAAGTGGATGCAGCCTCCCTCAAGGCCCGTCCCTGCTTCCTGTGCGAGAAAAACCGGCCGGAAGTCCAAATCGGAATTGAATGGAACGACCGCTACACAATTCTTGTCAATCCATTCCCGATTTTCCACCGCCACCTCACCATCCCCGACACCAGCCATACCGACCAGCTCATAGCCGGCCGCATCGCCGACATGATGGGGCTCGCAGCGGAACTCAACGGCTACACAGTGTTCTACAACGGCCCGCGCTGCGGTGCCTCCGCACCCGACCACATGCACTTCCAGGCCGGCAACTCCGATTTCCTCACCATAGCTCCGGCAATCGAGAACGCCGAACTGAAAACCATAGCCGCCGACGGCGACGCCACCCTCTCGCTGGTGGACACACTGCCGGTGAAGGTTTTCGTGATAGATGCCGCCGACCACAGCGCGGGCGAGCGTCTTTTCGGGCGCCTGCTCGAAGCCATGCCTGTTCCCGAAGGCGAGCGCGAACCCATGCTCAATCTTCTCTGCTACTCCACTCCCGCCGGTGAGCGCCTGGTGGTGATTCCCCGCAAACGCCATCGTCCGGCATGCTACGGCACCGACAACGGCTGCATGCTCATCAGCCCGGCGTCGGTCGATGTAGGCGGTGTGTTCATCACTCCCCGCCCCGAGGACTTCGAACGCATGGACCAGGCAGCGATAGCATCCATTCTCGACGAAGTATGTCTCACAGCCGAAGAGATCGGTGAAATAGCCAGCCATGTCCGCTAAATACGAAAACGAACCTACCCTCAGAGTGGGTATCCTCGCTGCGCCGTCGATTGTAGTGGCGCTTCATGGCGAATTCTCCTCGCCCGAGGGCACTCTGAACGGAGGCGAAATAAAGGCAGAACTCAGCGGCGACGGCAAAATACTGTGGAACGGCGCTGAATACGACAGTCTGAACTTCAAGGCTTCCGACGACAGCGCGCGCTTCGAAATCCGCGATGTCATAATAGGCGTGAACTTCCACTGGGAACGCCGCGAGAACCAGACTTTCAAAGGCGATCTCGCATTCGTGGTGGAAAAAGGCATGCTCGAGGCTGTGAACATCGTAAAGGTGGAAGACTATCTCCGCAGCGTTATCTCCAGCGAAATGAGCGCTACGGCCTCCCCCGCATTGCTGCGCGCACACGCCGTGATATCGCGCTCGTGGCTGCTCGCCCAGATTGAGAAACACAACAGAATCGACACCGGCGACACCGCAAAACATCCCATGCGCGTGTCCGACACCGAGATATGCCGCTGGCAGGACCGCGAAGACCATGAACTCTTCGATGTCTGCGCCGACGACCACTGCCAGCGCTACCAGGGCACGACACGCCAGACAACGGAAGCCGTGGATCTGGCCGTGAACGAAACCGCCGGCATGGTGCTCACCGACAAGGACGGAGAACTGTGCGACGCACGCTTCTCGAAATGCTGCGGCGGTGTGTTCGAGGAATTCGAGAACTGCTGGGAGCCCATACACTACCACTACCTGAAAGCCACCCGCGACTCCGAAAAACCGTCGGCCTTCCCCGACCTCAAGGTCGAGGAAAACGCAAAGGCATGGATAGAAGGAGCGCCCGAAGCTTTCTGCAACACCCGCGACAAAGAAATTCTCGGCCAGGTTCTCAACAACTACGACCAGGAAACCACCGACTTCTACCGCTGGACTGTGGAATACACCCAGGACGAACTCGGAGCCCTCATCAAAGAACGTTCCGGCATCGACTACGGCAAGATTCTGGCTCTCGAGCCTATCCACCGCGGCACCTCCGGCCGTCTGGTCCGCCTCCGCATAATAGGCACCAAACGCACCATGACCATCGGCAAGGAGCTGGAAATCCGCCGCACCCTTTCCACATCGCATCTCTACAGTTCCGCCTTCGTGGTGGAAGTGCCCTCGCGCGATGCCGACGGCGTGCCCGAAAGCTTCCGCCTCCGCGGAGCCGGCTGGGGACACGGCGTGGGTCTGTGCCAGATCGGCGCCGCAGTGATGGGCGCCCGAGGCTACAACTTCCGCCAGATTCTGGAACACTACTATGCCGACTCAAGCCTGACAAAGCTTTACTGATACCGGCCTTTCTAAACCTTGACACAACTATCATATGAAATCTAGTGCAAAAGTGAATCCGTGGACGTGGATTCCCACGCTGTACTTCGCGCAGGGTATCCCGTTCATATTCATCAATATGGTCACTATGGTGCTGTTCACCCAGCTGGGCATGTCGGAAACCGACGCGGCACTCTACACCGGCTGGCTCTACCTGCCGTGGGTGATCAAACCCTTCTGGGGCCCGATTGTCGACATCATCCGCACCAAGCGCTGGTGGACAGTCACCATGCAGATATGCATGGCTATCGGCCTGGGCGCCATAGCCTTCACACTCCCCCTGCCTGAAGCCGGAGACATCGCAAAACACAGTGTTCCCGTGAGTGCTTTCGCCGTGGCTCTGTGCTTCTATGTAATCACCGCTTTCTGCTCGGCAACGCACGACATCGCTTCCGACGGGTTCTACATGATTGCCCTGGACACCAACCAGCAGAGTGTGTTCGTGGGCATCCGTTCCACATTCTACCGCTGTGCCAGCATCTTCGGCCAGGGCGGCCTTGTAATGATTGCCGGTGCCCTCGAGGCCTACTGCGGCGGTGTGGCTCCCGCATGGAAATGGACAGTGGCCATCTGCGCCGCCTTCTTCGGCATCGTGTCCATCTACCACGCATTCTTCCTGCCCGTGCCCGTTGCCGACAAAGCCGTGGGCAACAGCAACAGCAAGAACAAGAGCATCGGCGACATCATCAAGGAATTCGGCGGCTCGTTCATCACCTTTTTCAAGAAGAAACACGTGGTTCTCGCCATGCTGTTCATGCTCCTCTACCGCCTTCCCGAAGCTCAGGTAGTGAAACTGTGCCAGCCCTTCCTGCTGGCCTCCCGTGAGGCCGGCGGCCTCGGCATGACCCAGACCGAAGTAGGCTTCGCCTACGGCACCCTGGCAATCGTAGGCCTCACCGTGGGCGGCATCATCGGCGGCATATGCGCCTCCAAAGGCGGCCTGCGCAGATGGATATGGCCCATGGCGCTTGCCACTTCGCTCAACTGCGTGGCTTATATTTTCCTGAGTTTCGTACAGCCCGACTATGCCACAGTGGCAGGCAAGGCACAGGTTTTCGCAGCCATCGTGCTCGAGCAGTTCGCCTACGGCTTCGGCTTCACCGCCTTCATGCTGTTCATGATGTACTTCGCCGACGGACCCTACAAGACCTCGCACTATGCCATCTGCACAGCCTTCATGGCTCTGGGCATGATGCTACCCGGCATGGCAGCAGGCTGGATCAAGGAAACTCTGATGGGCAATTCGTATGCCTACTTCTTCCTCTGGGTTTTAGGCTGTAACCTCGCCACCTGGCTTGTGACCGCCCTCGTCCGCGGACATATCGACCCCACCTACGGAGCGAAAACACCTTCGGCCGAGACCAAATTAGAAGAAGAAAAACTTATCGAAGACGACGAAATATGAAAAAAGCAATACTGGCAACAGCCGCCTGCGTGCTGGCTGTTGCCGCCACCGCCCAGGTAAAGCCCGGCATCGAAGTGCTTCGCGACAACGGCTTCCGCGAACTGCAGGGCAAACGAGTGGGTCTTATAACCAACCCTTCGGGCGTTGACAACAGCCTCCGCTCGACAATCGACATCCTCGCAGCCGCACCCGGCGTGCAGCTCACTGCTCTCTACGCGCCCGAACATGGCGTCCGCGGCGACGTGCATGCCGGCGACCACGTGGACAACACCGTGGATCCTGCAACAGGAGTGCCCGTGTACTCCATCTACGGCGCCACCCGCAAGCCCACCCCTGAGATGCTGCGCGATGTGGATGTGCTGGTATATGATATCCAGGACAACGGCTGCCGCTCGTTCACCTTCATCTCCACCATGGGTGTTGCCATGGAGGCCTGCGCCGAACAAGGCAAACAGTTTATGGTTCTCGACCGCCCCAACCCGGTCGGCGGCGATAAAATAGAAGGCAACCTTGCTGAGGACAGCTGCATTTCCTTCGTGAGCCAGTTCCCTATCCCCTACCTCTACGGCCTCACTCCAGGTGAGCTCGCCCGCTACCTCAACGGCGAAGGACTCATCGGCGACAGCCTCAAGGTCGACCTCACCGTGATTCCCATGGAAGGCTATACCCGCAACATGGATTTCCGCGAAACCGGCATGCCCTGGGTTCTTCCCTCGCCACATATCCCCACCCCCGAATCGTGCATATACTACCCGATGAGCGGTATTCTGGGCGAACTCGACTACATGAACATCGGCGTGGGCTATACCGAGCCTTTCAAGCTCTTCTGCGCCACATGGGTCGATGCCGACTCCCTCAGCCAGCGACTCAACGCCCGCAACATACCCGGCGTGATGTTCCGCCCCATCCACATCAAGCCTTTCTATGCATTCGGCAAGGGTGAGAATCTTGAAGGGGTGGAATTCTATGTCACCGACAAGGATGCAGCACCTTTGAGTCTTACCCAGTTCTATGTAATGGAAGAGATTGCCGACATGTATCCCGACCACAAAGCCTTCGACATCGCTCCCGCAGCACGCCTGAAGATGTTCGACAAAGTTACCGGCAGCCTCGAAATCCGGCGCCGTTTCGGACGCAACTACAAGGTGGCCGATATCATAGATTACTGGAACAAGGACGTGGAATCCTTCCGCGCCGCCTCCGCACCCTATCGCATTTACGAATAACAACATCCCCCCTCTCCAACAATTTTCCTCTTACCGATAAAGATGGACAAATTACCCGAACAGTACCAAAGGTTTATCACAGAAATAAGCCGCTGGATAGATAGCCGGCGCATCTACACCGACCCCCTGCGCTGTCTTGCCTGGGGTACAGATGCCGGTTTCTACAGACTGCTGCCCAAAGTCGTGGTGCGCGCCGGCGATGAAGCCGAAGTGCAGCATGTTCTCCGCATCGCCTCCCGGCTGTCGCTGCCTGTTACTTTCCGCGCCGCCGGCACAAGTCTTTCGGGGCAGGCCATCTCTGACTCCATCCTTGTGGTCGCAGGAAAATCGTGGGAGAAATATCGTCTGCTTGACGATAAAGCACACGTCATCGCCCTTCAGCCCGGCATTGTCGGGCTGAGGGTCGGTGAAATTCTTGCACCCTACGGCCGTGTATTCCCCCCGGACCCCGCATCCAAGAAAAGCGCTATGGTGGGCGGCATCGTGGCCAACAATGCCTCCGGCATGAAATGCGGCACCCACGCCAACAGCGACCGTGTGCTGCGCACCATCCGCATTGTGCTCTCCGACGGCACCGTGCTCGACACCGGCGATGAAAAAAGCAGGGAAGAATTCGCCCGCACACACGCCGGTCTTATAACCGAAATCAAACTCATACGAGACGCCGTCAAAGGCAGTCCCGAACTGGCCGGACTCATCCGCAGGAAGTATTCCATCAAGAATGTCACCGGCCTCAACATGCTGCCGTTCCTGCTTTTCGACGATCCTTTCGAAATCATCACCCACTGCATGGTAGGCAGCGAAGGTACACTCGCCTTCATCAGCGAGGTTACCATGAACACAGCGCCTGTGATGCCGTTCACAGCCTCCGCAATGGTGTATTTCAACAGCATGGCCGAAGCATGCCACGCTGTTGTGGCTCTCCGCAAAAGCGGCTCGGTACAGGCTTGTGAACTACTCGATAAAAAATCGCTTGCCTCCGTGCACGATACCACCGGCGAAGGTCTCACCGCCCTGCTCATACAGGCCGAGGCTCCGACAAAGGAAGAGCTCGACAGACAGATAGTGAGTGCGCTCGAAGTCCTGGCCGGTTTCGAACTCTTCAAGCCGTCGCACTTCTCCTCCGACCCCGAAGAAGTGGCTGCCTGGTGGAACATGCGTTCCGGCGTTTTCCCCACTGTCGGAGGCACACGCAAGCTTGGCACTACAGCCCTTATCGAGGACGTGGCCTTCCATATCGACGATCTACCAGAAGCTACAGTCGCCCTTGCGGAACTTCTTGAGGAATGCGGCTACGACGATGCCTGCATATATGGCCATGCGCTCGAGGGCAACTATCATTTTGTAATAGCACAGGGATTCGAGACCAAGGAGGACATCGACAAATACCGCAACCTTATGACCCGCATAGAAGAGCTGGTCGTAGGGCGTTTCAACGGTTCGCTGAAAGCCGAGCACGGCACAGGCCGCAATATGGCTCCTTTTGTCGAGGCTGAATGGGGAACAGAGGTGTGGAACCTGATGAAACGCCTCAAAAATGCCTTCGACCCCAAGGGTCTCCTCAATCCGGGAGTGATTTTCAACGACGACCCCGAATGCTTCATACATGGCATGAAGCCGTTGCCCCTTTGCAATTCCCATGTGGACAAGTGCATCGAATGCGGTTTCTGCGAGGTGAACTGCGTGAGCTGCGGACTCACTCTGTCGGCCCGGCAGCGAATTGTCGTGCAGAGGGAAATTGCCCGTCTGCGCCACGAGGGCACCAATCCCGAACGACTAAAGGCTCTCGAAGAGGGCTTCAGATATTATGGGAATGAGACGTGTGCCGGCGACGGACTGTGCAGCACCTCATGCCCCATGCAAATAAATACCGCCGACCTGATTCACGACGTGCGCGAGGCCGGCATGACAAACGCCGGGCTGAAAGCCGGCGACTGGGCCGCAAGGAATCTTGGCGGCATCAGTTCGATTCTGCGCACCGCTCTTGGTGCCGCCAACATAGCGCACAAGATTCTTGGCGACAAAGGTGTGACTGTGGTCGGCAAGGGGCTGCACAAAGTGGGTATGCCGCTGTGGACACCTGCCCTACCCAAGCCTTTCCATCCCTCTCATCTCAAAAACACCGGCAACGGAACAGGAGCGAAAAAACTTGTTTATTTCCCCTCGTGCATCAACCGCACCATGGGTGCCTCAGAAGACGCAGGCCATGGCTCGGAACCTTTGGCCGACGTTTTCGTCCGCCTCTGCCGACGTGCGGGTTTTGAAGTAATCTTCCCTGAGAACATGTCCGGACTATGCTGCGGCATGATATGGGAAAGCAAGGGTATGCCAGAAATCGCCGACGCCAAAACACGCGAGCTGGAAGCGGCTCTCGCCCTTGCCTCGCAAGGCGGAACAATTCCGGTAGTGTGCGACCAGAGTCCCTGCCTGCACCGCATGAAGGAACACATCACGAGCATGACCCTTCACGAACCGGCCGAGTTCATACTCGATTATCTGGTGCCTCATCTAAGACTCAGGAAACTTGACCGCACCATTGCAGTGCATGTTACATGCTCGAGCCGCCGGATGGGTCTCGCCGACAAAATCATACGACTTGCATCGATGTGCGCCGCCAAAGTCGTGGTTCCTGCCGAAGTGGGTTGCTGCGGTTTTGCAGGCGACAAAGGCTTCACCCATCCTGAACTCAATACCTGGGGCCTAAGGAAACTCAAGCCTGCAATCGAGAAAGGAGGGGCGACCGAAGGATATTCCAACTCGCGGACATGCGAAATCGGATTGACTACCAACAGCGGCATTTCCTACAAATCGATAGCCTACCTCGTAGATGAGGCGAGTGAACCACAACAATAGAAAGCGCAAAATCTAAACCTATAATCTGAAAACACACAATTCTATGAAACCACCTGTCAACGCCGATACCACTGTCGCCCGGCAAACCAAAGGCTCCGGACGGCTTCTGGCGCTGGATATCCTCAGAGGTATCACTATCGCCGGCATGATTCTGGTGAACAATCCGGGATCGTGGGGTCATATCTACGCGCCTCTGGCCCATGCCGAATGGCACGGGCTCACCCCTACCGACCTTGTGTTCCCGTTCTTCATGTTCATCATGGGCGTGTCCACCTACTTCTCACTGCGTAAATACGATTTCCGCTTCAGCTGGAGCTCCTTCGCCAAAATCCTGCGTCGTTCCATTGTTATTTTCCTTATCGGTCTTGCCATCGCATGGTTCGGGCTATTCCTACGGGGCATGTTTTCCGAAGCCACATTCATGGAAGCGGTGTTCAACTTCGACCATATACGCGTCCTCGGTGTAATGCCCCGCCTGGCCATCTGCTACGGAGCTGGTGCTTTCATCGCCTTGCTGGTGAAGAGAGTGGCCATTCCATGGGTGATTGCCGGCATATTGGTTGTGTACTCCATCCTTCTGCTTGCAGGCAACGGATTCGAGTTCGCCGACAACAACATTGTATCGATAGTCGACCACAAGGTACTTGGCCCGGACCATATGTACACCGACACCGTTGACGGCGTACGGCTCAAATTCGATCCCGAAGGCCTGCTGAGCACACTGCCCTCGATAGCCCACATGCTCATAGGCTTCATGTGCGGCTATCTGCTTACCAAGACACGCGACAACCAGCTACGCATAAACTCCCTGTTTATTCTGGGAACAATTCTTACATTCGCCGGATTCCTGCTCGATTTCGGCATGCCCATCAACAAGAAAATCTGGTCGCCTTCGTTCGTCCTCACCACCTGCGGCCTCGCCTCCAGTTTCCTTGGGCTGCTGATTTGGATAATAGATATCCGCGGACACAGACGCTGGTGCCGCTTTTTCGAGGTTTTCGGTATCAATCCACTGTTCATGTACTGTCTCGGCGCAGTGCTGAGCATAATCATCGGCTCAGTGAAAATACCATGCGCAACGGCAGCCTCCGGCTTCGTCACACCTAAATCGTGGGCCTACGCCGACGTGCTGATGCCGCTTTGCGGCGACAATGCCACTCTCGCCTCGCTAATCTTTGCAATCCTGTTCGTGGTAATGAACTGGTGCATCGGTCTAATCCTGTATAAAAAACAAATTTACATAAAGATATGATTCTAATAGCCGACTGCGGAAGCACCAAAATCGACTGGTGCGTCCTCGACAACGACAAACTGACAAAGCAGGTGTTCACCTGCGGCATGAATGCAGTGATGCTCACCGAAGAAGAGATGCGCAAGCGCATCGGCGATGAGCTTGTTCCCGAACTGGGCGACCTGGGCAAAGCTGTCAAAGCCGTATATTTCTACGGTGCAGGCTGTATTTCCGCCGAAGTGTGCGGAAATGTGGCCCGAGCCATCAAAGCCAACCTCCAGAATGCAGAGACAGTGGAAGTATACAGCGACCTTCTCGCAGCCGCCAGGGCTCTCTGCGGTCACAATCCCGGCATCGCCTGCATCATGGGCACAGGCTCCAATTCGTGCTTCTACGACGGCAAAGGCATTGCTGCCAACGTGAGTCCGCTGGGCTTCATCCTCGGCGACGAAGGCAGCGGCGCCGTTCTGGGAAAACTCTTCCTTGGCGATGTGCTCAAGAACCAGCTTCCCGCCGAAGTGGCAGCGGAATTCCTCAAGGAATACGAACTCGATCTGCTCACCATCATCCGCCGCGTATATCGCGAACCCCAGGCCAACCGCTTCCTGGCATCGGTGACACCATTCATCTCCAAGCGCCTGGATGTACCTGAAATCAAGGCCATGGTGCTGGGCGCATTCACTGCATTCTTCCGCCGCAACATAATGCAATACCCCGGCTACGACAAACACAAAGTGAACTTCGTGGGTTCGATTGCCCACTACTTCCGCCCCGTGCTTGAAGAAGCCGCCGCCGCCACCGGCTGCACCATAGGCACCATCCTGCGCAGCCCCATGGACGGTCTGATAAAATTCCATTCCAACAACTAAACATCAGGACATGGCATTCGTAAAGATAAGCGAGCAATCATCGCTCTACAACGATCTGGAAAAGAAATCCGTAGGAGAAATTCTCCACGACATCAACACCGAAGACAAAAAAGTGGCTCTGGCAGTGGAGAACGCACTGCCCGCTGTAGAGAAACTTGTAAGTGAAATCGTGCCTCGCATGAAACGCGGCGGCAGAATATTCTACATCGGAGCAGGCACTTCAGGCCGCCTCGGCGTACTCGACGCCTCCGAGATTCCTCCCACATTCGGTATGGACCCCTCGTGGGTGATCGGTCTTATCGCCGGTGGCGACACCGCCCTGCGCAACCCTGTGGAGAATGCCGAGGACGACACCGAACAGGGCTGGAAAGACCTTCAGGAGTTCGGCATCAACGACAAGGATACTGTGATTGGCATCGCCGCTTCCGGCACCACGCCCTACGTTATCGGCGCGCTGGAGACATGTCGCCGCAACGGCATCCTCACCGCAGCCATAACCTCCAACCCCGACGCCCCCGTAAGCAATGCCGCCGACATCGCCATTGAAATGATTGTGGGTCCGGAATATGTAACCGGCAGCTCCCGCATGAAGAGCGGCACAGGACAAAAGATGATCTGCAACATGATCACCACTTCGGTGATGATCAAGATGGGTCGTGTGAAAGGCAACAAGATGGTGAACATGCAGCTCTCCAATGCCAAGCTCGTCGACCGCGGCACACGCATGATTGTGGAAGAGCTTGCTCTGCCCTACGACGAAGCCAAGCGCCTGCTGCTGATGCACGGCTCTGTGAAACGTGCCGTGGATGTATTCCGTGGCATCGAACCCGAAGACTGACATGCGAGCATTCTGTCTGGCCGCAGCCGCCGTTCTCGGCATGGCTGCGGCCCAGGCGCAAGCTCCGGCAGCGCCTGCAAAACACACCGAGCTGTACTATCAGCGGGCAACTCTCTTCGAGTATCTCGGAGTTGACAGCACCGATATAGTATTTCTGGGCAACAGCCTCACCCACGGCTGCGAATGGCGAGAACTGCTCGACCGCCCCAACGTGGTGAACCGCGGCATCAACGGCGACACCGCAGAAGGTATCCGCGAACGCCTGGCATCGGTTACCGATGGCAAACCTGCGAAAATCTTTCTGCTCTGCGGTGCCAACGATGTGAGCCACGACCTCAGCGCCGACTCCATCGCCACCGCCATCGAGGATCTCGTGGTACGCATTCAGACCGCCAGCCCCAATACTAAAATTTACCTGCAGTCGCTGCTGCCCATCAACAACAGCTTCGGCCGCTACCGCAAGATGGCCGGCAAGGAGCAGACAATCCGCGACATCAACGCACTTCTCGAACCTATGGCTGCCCGGCGCGGAATAACCTGGATCAATCTGCATCCGCACTTCTGCGACGAAGACGGCAACCTGCGTACAGATCTGACCAACGACGGTCTGCATCTGCTCGGTCCCGGCTACCGGATCTGGCGCGAGATTGTGCTGCCCTACGTCGACGAATAAGAAAATGTAACGCTATCAGTCAGACATTTCTCAATCACATATGGAAAACCGCCGCCAACGACAGATAATCGAGCTCGATTCGCCGGCGGCCTTAGTACTCGCCGGGCCGGGATGTGGAAAGACGCATATCCTGGCCCGACGCGTTCTCCATGCCGTCAGTCAAGGCCGGGCACAATTCGACGACATGCTATGCCTCACTTTCACCAACAGGGCGGCACGGGAAATGAGCCAACGGCTCGAAGACCTCGTCGGCGGGGTTCCTTCTGGTCTATACATGGGAAACCTGCATCGTTTCTGCCTGCGTTTTCTTTTCGCCAACCAGCTTGTCGACCCCGACACCACGGTTATGGACGATGAGGATTTCACCCGTTTTGCATGTGAGAATCTTTCGCCGGCATACCGCGACAAAGCACAGAGACTGAAAAACACCGATACCATAGTCTACCAGCATGAAAAAGGCCACAGCACCGATATCAGGATGCACACGTCTTTCAATCTCGGCGACATGGATCTGGTGATGCTTCCGCTGTACCGGCAGTTCAAGCATGATTTCAAGCTGATTGATTACGACGATATAATCCTTCTGGCATACGAAGCTCTGTCGAAATCCGATGCCAAAGGTATGGCAATGACAGGCTACAACTGGATTCAGGTAGATGAGGTCCAGGACCTGACCGGCATTCAGCTCGCAATAGTGGAGCTGCTTAAGGGCGATAATGCATCGGTGCTCTATCTCGGCGATGAGCAGCAGGCGATATTCGGTTTTGCCGGTGCCGGCGGCCGCGCGCTCGAACAGCTGAAAATACGCTGTCGCGGACATATATACCATCTCGACACCAACTACCGTTCGCCGAAGGAACTTGTAAGCCTGTGCAATGACTATGCGTTCAACTATTTGGGACTCGATAGGCAAAGGCTTCCCGAAAGTGCCAGCGGCAACGGCGGCGAAGGCACCCTGACTCTGTTCCGCAACTACGGCGACAGACTGCGCGACGTTGTGACAGCACTGTGCGCAAGGTATCTCGAACGTTTCCCGGATGAAAGTGCCGCAGTCCTTGTACGTAGCAATTATGAAGGCGCACGCCTGTCGGAAACGCTGGAACAAAACGGTGTGCCCCACATACTGCTGTCGTCGGCAGACTTGTTCCGCGGAGTCGCTTTCCGCACCTTGTGGAGCCACCTTGCTGTGGTCCACAACCCTATCCGCAGAGGCGAATGGGCACGGCTGATGTATCAGACAGGAGCTACCGACACTCTCACCACAGCACGGCTGTTGGTATCCCGAATGACCGATATAGGCGTAAGTCCCGTTCAACTTCTGGCACTCGACGGAAGTACTGAAGTCGAACGCTTCGTATGCCTTTGGAACGATTACGACACTACTGTGGCAGTGCTCGATACGGAAACTACCGGTCTCGACACCGATACGGACGATATCGTGCAGTTCGCCGCCGTGAAATACCGCGGCGGAGAGCGTATCGCAGGTTCGGAAATATCACTTTTCATTGAATCAGACAAAGATTTGCCGGCTATTACAGGCGGCGTGGCCAACCCATTGCTTGAAACTTACCGCCAGGCGAAAAAGACTGATGCGGAAACGGCTTTTGAAATAATCCGCAACTACCTCGACGGTTGCGTTCTTGCCGGACATAACATATGCTTCGACACCAGCATGCTGTCGCGGAACTACACCCGGCGATGTGGCAGCGATGTGTCGTGGCTTGAGAATGCCAGGACAATCGACAGCCTGATGCTGAGCCGCCTGCTGTATCCCAGACTGTGGAGGCATACCCTTGGGCATATGCTCGGCTATATGGGGCTGCCAGGAGTCAACAGCCACGATGCCACCGACGACACCGATGCTGCGGCAACGCTGCTGAATGCCCTGTTTCCAATCGCCCGAAGAGCGATGCAGCACCACAGCGAACTACGCAACGACCCTCAGGTGCGCAAAACGGCACAGCATTTTTCCGAAACCTATGGCGCACTGTATGCCAGAAGCCGCGCAATGCTTTCCTCCGACTCGCTATCGGTTGACAACAGCCTCAGCGGCTTCATGTGGAACAGCTATTGCGGACTGCAGACCATAGGTGCCATCGATAAAATCGACCACTTCGACTATGTTCTCGATCTCGTAGACCGGCTGATTGTCGACAAGAAGCGTGAACCGAGGCTTCACCAACAACTCGGAGCACACCTTCATGAACTGATGAGTTTCAACGAGGGCGATTTATTTTCGCAGGGCATTGTCCGCGAACGCCTGTGCGTGCTTACTGTGCACAAAGCCAAAGGGCTGGAAATGGACAATGTGGTCTGCTACGACCCTACTTCATATTTTGGAAACCGCGAGGAACGCATGCGGCTGCTGTATGTGGCCATGTCGCGGGCCCGGCGCCGGCTGGCTATCGCCTGCTCCGACAATCCCGCCAAATGCCTTGGAGAACTCACCCGCAGATTCGAATGGCTTTCGAACTCCGAACAGAACATTCTGCTGATGAACGCCAAAGGCTATGGAGGACAGTGCGATGCAAGAACTCATTAAGCATATATTCTGTAGAATATTCGCCGCGCAGGCGAACGACATTTGCCCACGCGGCAAAATTTTTGTAATTTTGCATGGTCGCCGCAGGAATCGGCCTGTGGCTGGCCGCAACCAATCCGTCATCTTTTCAAAAAACCGACGAATTCATGCAGGCGACAAAATCGGCCGTCCTTATTCTTTCCGACGGCACCCGTTTCCCCGGCCGCAGTTTCGGCTTCGAGGGCTCAACTTCCGGAGAGGTCGTGTTCAACACCGCTATGACCGGCTATCCCGAAAGTCTTACCGACCCTTCATATGAAGGCCAGATACTGGTAACCACATTCCCACAATTAGGCAATTACGGCGTTCCGCCTCAGGATGGCGCATCCGGTCTGAGCAGGTACCTTGAAGGTTCCCGCATCCATTGCCGTGCCATCGTGGCTCAGGACTATGCATTCCACCACAGCCACTGGCTGGCCAGTGAACCATTGGACCAATGGCTGCGGAATGAACGTGTCCCCGGACTGTTCGGCGTCGACACCCGTGCACTTGCCAAGCATTTGCGCCACCATGGCTCGATGCTTGGCAAAATTATTGTTGAGGGGTGCGGTGAACCGGAACTCTACGACCCGAACGCCCACAATCTCATCGCCGCCACATCATGCGACCAGGCAGTAGTGTTCGGCACCGACGGCAGCACACAGCCGCTGGGCAATCCCGAAGAGCTGGCTCCCGATGCCGACGGACGCAAAACAGTGGTGCTTGTCGACTGCGGAATAAAACACAATATAATACGCTGCCTGCTGCGCCGCGGAGTCCGTGTGGTGCGTGTGCCCTGGGACTACGATTTCAACCGCATACCTAAAGACGGGCTGTTCATATCCAACGGCCCCGGAAACCCGGAATTCGCCACCGCCACCATCGACCATCTGCGCACGGCGTTCAAGGAAGGAAAGCCAATCTGCGGCATCTGCATGGGCAACCAGCTGATGGCAAAAGCAGCCGGCGCAGCCACATATAAACTCAAATACGGCCACCGGAGCCACAACCAGCCGGTGAGAATGCTCGGAACAGAACGCTGCTTCATAACATCGCAGAACCATGGCTTCGCTGTGGATAACGAGACACTGCCGGCCGACTGGGAACCACTGTTCGTGAACATGAACGATGGCACCAACGAAGGCATACGCCACCGCACACTGCCCTACTTCTCGGCGCAGTTCCACCCTGAGGCAAGCAGCGGCCCACGCGATACTGAATTCATATTCGACGATTTCGTAAAAATGCTTTGACACCATGAGCCTACAAAAAAAATACCGTAAAGTACTGCTTCTGGGCAGCGGAGCCCTCAAAATCGGTGAAGCCGGAGAGTTCGACTATTCCGGCGCCCAGGCTCTTAAAGCCCTGCGCGAAGAAGGAGTCGAGAGTATTCTTCTGAATCCGAACATCGCCACAGTGCAGACCTCGGAGGGAATGGCAGACCGTATATACTTCCTGCCGGTCACTCCCGACTTCGTAGAACGTGTGATAGAGAGGGAGCGCCCCGACGGCATTCTTCTGGCCTTCGGCGGCCAGACCGCTCTTAACTGCGGTGTCGAACTGTACCGCAGCGGCGTGCTCGAACGTTACGGCGTGGATGTGCTTGGCACACCCGTGCAGGCCATCATGGACACCGAGGACCGCGAGCTGTTTGTGGAAAAGCTGAACCAGATCGATGTGCGCACTATCAGCTCCGAGGCGGTGGAAAACGTCGATGCCGCTCTTGAGGTGGCAAACAGACTCGGATACCCTGTGATTGTGCGTGCAGCCTATGCCCTCGGAGGCCTCGGCAGCGGCTTCTGCGACAACGACAGCCAGCTTCGCGAACTGGTGGAGAAAGCGCTGTCGTTCTCTCCTCAGGTTCTCGTGGAAAAATCGCTGCGGGGATGGAAAGAAGTCGAATATGAAGTTGTCCGCGACCGATACGACAACTGCATCACCGTGTGCAACATGGAAAACTTCGACCCGCTGGGCATACACACCGGGGAAAGTATCGTAGTTGCACCTTCGCAGACGCTTTCCAACGACGACTATCATTTCCTGCGCAGTCTCGCCATAAAAATCATCCGCCATATAGGTATCGTGGGCGAGTGCAACGTGCAGTACGCCTACGACCCCGAAAGCATGGACTACCGTGTAATCGAAGTGAATGCACGCCTCAGCCGCTCTTCGGCGCTGGCATCCAAGGCCACCGGCTATCCTCTGGCTTTTGTGGCTGCCAAACTTGCACTCGGTTTCGGTCTTTTCGAACTCACCAACTCGGTAACCCAGTGCACCTCGGCATTCTTCGAGCCCGCCCTGGACTATGTGGTGGTGAAAATACCCCGTTGGGACCTTGGCAAGTTCCATGGCGTAGACAGGCACATCGGTTCTTCCATGAAATCGGTGGGCGAAGTAATGGCCATCGGACGCACATTTGAAGAGGCTCTCCAGAAAGGCCTGCGCATGATCGGCCAGGGAATGCACGGCTTCACCGGCAACCGCCCGTCGGTAGTCGACGACATCGAGGGCGCCCTCAAGAGCCCTACCGACCGCCGCGTCTTCGTAATCGCCGATGCCATGGAGCACGGCATGACCGTGGACCGCATACACGAACTCACAAAAATCGACCGCTGGTTCCTCTACAAGCTCCGCAATATTGTGGACACAACATCCGAGCTCCGTGGATTCAACAACCTCGAGGCAGTGCCCGAGAACCTGATACGCAAAGCCAAGGAACAAGGCTTCAGCGACTTCCAGATTGCGCGAGCCATACTGAAATCGGAAATGGGCTGCGCCGAGTCGGCGGTTCTTTCGGTGCGCAACCTTCGCAAGACGATGGGAATTGTCCCTGTCGTGAAACAGATAGACACACTGGCGGCCGAATATCCCGCTGCCACCAACTATCTATATCTCACATACAACGGCTACCAGAACGACGTGGAATACACCGGCGACCATCGTTCAGTAGTGGTTCTTGGTTCCGGTGCATACCGAATCGGCTCTTCCGTGGAGTTCGACTGGTGCTCGGTGAACGCGCTTCTGACAGCCCGCAAAGCCGGATGGCGCTCGGTGATGATCAACTACAATCCCGAGACCGTATCCACCGACTATGACATGTGCGACCGCCTGTACTTCGACGAACTGACATTCGAGAGGGTGATGGATATTCTCGAGCTTGAGAATCCGCACGGCATAATACTCTCCGTGGGCGGTCAGATTCCCAACAATCTCGCCACCCGCCTCGACAGCCAGGGCGTGAACATCCTGGGAACATCAGCATCGTGCATCGACCGCGCCGAAGACCGCCACAAATTTTCGGCGATGCTCGACAGCCTGGGAATCGACCAGCCCCGCTGGCGCGAACTCACCAGCTTCGACGATATCGACGATTTCGTGGCCGAAGTCGGCTTCCCCGTGCTGGTGCGCCCGAGCTATGTTCTCTCCGGCGCAGCCATGAACGTGTGCTCCAATCCCGACGAGCTGCGGCGTTTCCTGCAGCTGGCGGCGGATGTAAGCAAGCAGCACCCGGTAGTTGTTACTGAATTCGTGCAGTACGCCAAGGAAATAGAGATGGATGCCGTTGCCGAGAACGGACAGATCAAGGCATACGCCATATCCGAACACGTGGAGTTTGCCGGTGTCCATTCCGGAGACGCCACAATACAGTTCCCTCCTCAGAAACTGTATGTGGAAACGATGAGGCGCATCAAAAAGATATCGGCGAAGATTGCGTCAGCCCTGCAGATATCAGGTCCGTTCAACATCCAGTTCCTTGCCAAGAACAACGACATCAAGGTTATCGAATGCAACCTCCGCGCATCGCGAAGTTTCCCGTTCGTATCCAAGATTCTTAAGATAAACTTTATCGACCTCGCCACACGTGTGATGTTGGGCATGCCCGTCGAGCGTCCTGCAAAAAGCGCATTCGACCTCGACTATGTGGGGGTGAAAGCCTCCCAGTTCAGCTTCTCGCGTCTTGGCGGCGCCGATCCCGTTCTCGGCGTCGACATGGCATCAACCGGCGAAGTGGCTTGCATAGGCGACGACACCAATGAGGCAATCCTCAAAAGCCTCCTGGCTGTAGGCCTGAGAGTTCCGAAAAAGGCGGTGCTGCTGAGCACAGGCACGCCCAAACAGAAGGCCGATATGCTCGAGGCCGCCCATATGCTGCACCGTGCCGGCCTGACAATCTACGCGACCGGCGGAACCTGCCAGTTCCTGCACGAAAACGGCATCCCGGCTATAAAGGTCTACTGGCCGTCGACTCCCGACAGCAAACCCCAGGCGCTCGACCTGCTCCACAACCGCGAGGTGGACCTCGTGGTGAATATGCCCCGAAACTTCACCGGCACAGAACTGAGCAACGGGCGACAGATACGCCGCGCCGCCATCGACCTCAATATCCCGCTTCTCACCAACTCCCGGCTGGCATCGGCTTTCATCAGAGCCTTTACCACAATCCCCGTCGATAAACTCGAAATCAAGAGCTGGCAGGAATATTAAACAAGCTCTAAGACTGCACAAAACACATATTGCCACAGACAAGCCATATTTTTACAAGTATTAACACATGCAAAAAGAGGCGTAAACTGCCACAATATACTCTATATTCAACGGTAAATCAGAAAACTAAAAACGCTACACAAGCTCCGGAAGCCCATGATGCTGAAAAAGTATGCCGTACAACATATCGGATAATTTGGCAGACGGTCAAAAAAGCCTCACCTTTGTAGCGCAAACCTAAAACAATCTTTTTTACCTTAGAAATTGTACCTATTGGAAACCCATAAAAAGGAACTCCGCGACGGAGTTCCTTTTTATTTCCCCCTACTTCTGGTTGAATCCCGCAAATATCCTCCATCTGCGCTTGGAAACCGATTGAATTTGACTTTACTTTGTACTTATTCCGTATATTTGTATTATGAACAGCGATGTTATCCGACTATTGCCTGACTCCGTCGCCAACCAGATTGCGGCAGGAGAAGTTATCCAGCGTCCGGCCTCTGTTGTAAAAGAGCTGGTGGAAAATGCCATCGATGCCGGCGCCACGGCCATTACCATTGTGGTGAAGGATGCCGGCCGTACGCTGATACAGGTTATCGACAACGGATGCGGGATGAGTCCTACCGACGCCCGCATGGCATTCGAACGGCATGCCACCAGCAAAATATCCTCGGCTTCCGATCTCTACAGCCTCCATACCATGGGATTCCGCGGCGAAGCTCTCGCCTCCATTGCTGCGGTGGCGCAGATCGACATGCGCACGATGCGGCGCGACGACAAGATAGGCACTCGCCTCACTGTTTCGGAATCGAGATTCGAAGCACAGGAACCCGTGGTCTGCGCTCCGGGAACAAACCTTATGGTGAAGAACCTGTTCTTCCACACGCCCGGACGCCGCAGATTCCTCAAGAAAGACAGCGTTGAACTGAGCCACATAATGCATGAGTTCGAGCGCATGGCTCTTGTGAACACCACCGTGGAGTTCACAATGATACATAACGACACCACTCTGCACAAATTCATGAGTGGCACCTTCAAGCAGAGAATCGGCTCCCTCTTCGGCAAGAACCTCGAAAGCCAGCTCGCGCCGGTGGGAACAGACACTTCTTTGGTAAAGATCAGCGGCTTTGTGGGCATGCCGAGATTCGCAAAAAAGCGCGGAGCCCCACAGTTCCTGTTCGTCAACGGACGCCATATGCGCCATCCCCTGTTCCATAAGGCGATTGTGAAATGTTATGAACAGCTCATAGCCGCCGACACACAGCCATCATATTTTGTGAATTTTGAAGTCGAGCCGGATACCATCGATGTAAATATTCACCCCCAGAAACATGAAATAAAATTCGAACACGAGCAGGCCATCTTCCAGATTCTCGAAGCTGCCGTCCGCGAATCACTGGGCAAGACGCAAGCAGCCGGAGCACTCGATTTCGACGCGTCGCAAAGCCCCGACATTCCCCTCTTCCAGCCCGACAGCGAAGCCCTGCCGCCCGACGAGAGTTTCGACGACTCTTTCAATCCCTTTACATCGGCTGATTCCGGCTCATTACCGACGCCATCACCCGCGTTCAATGACTCCGGGCTGCGTCCTTCCGGGTATAGCGGCGGCCAGGTTTCAAGAAACTGGGACAAACTATACGAGGAGTTCACAAAAAAACGCGATTCCTCCATATCCGGCCTGATAGTAAGCTCCAGCAACCCCGACTCACACGACGATGACCCGATTCAACCCGCCGGCTTCTATGAAAGCAGAGACATCCGGGACTCCGACATCTGTTTCCAGCTGGGACATAAATACATAGCCGCGCCATCGCCCGAAGGGCTGATGATCATTCATCAGCGCCGGGCCCATATCCGCATCGAGTACGAACGGATAATGGACCTCATTGCCGATAGTACGCTGGAATCGCAGTCGTTGATTTTCGCCGAAGATATCGAACTACCCTCTTCACAGAGCTCTCTGCTACAAGGCGTGGACAAGGAACTTGCATCGCTTGGATTCCGCATACGCCACAACGCCGGTTTGCGATGGTCAATCGAGGCTGTTCCTGCCATACTGAAAAACATATCACCTTCCGAAGCTCTTCAGGCAATCCTCGACAATCTGTCTTCCGAAAACAGCTCCAGGGATAATCTCAAGCAGTCCGTGGCGCTGGCATTGGCTCGCCAGACAGCGGTTTCAGCCAATCAGGATCTTTCGCAGAGCGAGGTCTCCTCAATATTCAGGGGGCTTGCACAGTGCAACACTCCGGCACACACACCCGACGGATTATCTACGTTTGTGGTAATCGACAGTTCCGAAATCGACAGACGCCTACAATGAAACAGGCAATATACCTCGTCGCACTGCTGTGCTTCATCGCATGGCCCGCAACCGGCGCCAATGCAATAAGTGAAGCCGATGTGGAAAAGGCACTGACAAAACTCGACAAGACCCTCGACAAACGCGGCCTATTTATTGAATTGCGCCAAAAGCATATCGACAGCCTTGTATCAAAATGTGGAAATCTGGACAATGCGTCTCTACTGCTCGAGGTCGTGGACTGCTACACCTCTTTCAATACAGATTCCGCTCTGAAATACCTGAATCGCGGAATAGAAACCACTTCCGGTGCTTCCCAATATCCTTTTCGATGGCGAAGAGCGGTACTCCTGCCTCTTGCTGGATATATAGAAGCTGCCGCACGCGAATTCTCAATAATTCCGCCCGACAGCGTCCCCCAGGAACTCAAATACTCATATTTCAATGCCGGCAGGCAGATGCACAGCTATATCGCCTCGTTCCTCAATGCCTTTCCAGAAAGACGCCAACAACATCTCGACAGCGCACTGACATACCAACAACGAATAATATCGACACTTCCTCCCGGATCAAAAAAACACACCTATCACCTTGCCGAATATTATTTCCAAAGCGGACGCCCCAGAATAGCCGAAGCCATATTCGAAAACCTTCTCGACTCGCTACCTACCACGAGCAATCTAAGAGCCAGGGCTGCCCATCACCTTGCGACAATCGCCCGAGGACGTGGCGACAATCGGTTAAGTCTATACTATCTCGCCGAATCAGCCTGCTCCGACATCGAGGCGGCCACCAGAGAAATACTCTCGCTCCAGGAACTTGGGGCGCAGTTACCGAATAATCAAATCGACCGTTCCTACAGATATGTGTCCACGGCACTCTCAAGCTCGGTAGAATGCGGAGCCGCGTTGAGAACCATCGACACATCGCAAGGCCTTGCCGTAATCGAAGAAGCCCATAACGCAAGCATAGACCGCTTCCGCAAACGCACATACACGGCAATCGCCATGATGGCATTACTCGTTATAGGACTCATCGCCACCCTTGTTTTCATATACTACGAAATAGTGAAGATGAAACGCCTGCAGCAGTCGCTAAGGCAGGCCAACAAAGTCAAAGAAATCTATATCAGCCAGTTCCTGCAACTCTGCTCAATATATATGGACAAGCTGAACCAATTCAGCAAAATCGTAACCCGCAAATTATCGACCGGCCAAGTCGACGACCTCTACCGTATGACAAAATCCGGCAAATTTGTAGAAGAGCAGAGTCAGGAATTCTACAACGTGTTCGATAACGCTTTCCTGCACCTTTATCCCGATTTTATCGAACGAGTGAATGAACTGCTCCGCCCCGACTGCCAAATTGAACTCCAACCCGGCGAAATTCTTAATACCGATCTTCGTATTCTCGCCTTCATGCGCCTCGGCATCCATGAAAGTTCCCAGATAGCACAAGTACTCAATTATTCAATAAATACAATATACTCCTATAGGAACAGACTCAAGTCACGTGCCATATCAAGAGACACCTTTGAAGAGAGAATAGCCAGCATAGGCTCTTCCAAGTGATACCTTAGTTTATATTTGAAGATAAAGTACCATACATTAAATTACTGAAATAATACATATTACATACATCAAGCAATATATATTATTTATATTTGCGTTATATTATCCAACAATTTTCAGGAAAGTGGCATAACTTTGCACTCGCTAAACAAAAGCTTACACGATTATTCAGTTTTAGGGTTAGTATAGATATTAGTACTTAATGGACTTATCTCTCATTTTATCCGTAAAGTTTTTCTCACCTGCGGCATCAGCCTCGGGCGGAAAACTTTGCATCCATACCACGGATAGATGAACCGCATAAGAAAATGTGTTTTATGTTAGTTATGTAATTGTTTTAAGTCATTAAAACGAAGCAGGGCGTCCTCGTGAGAAGGCGCCCTGTCTTTTTTATCAACGCCCGATATTTGTTAACTTTGCGCCAAATATACCGAATTATAGATATATCCCGCATTAAATGGACATTCATACAATTCAGTCCCGCCTGAAACCCTTCATGATGCCCTTGGCCATACTTCTGGGGGTTCTTTTTCATTCCTACATCGATATCGTTGCGTGGATTGTGCCGTATCTCATTTTTGTGATGCTGTTCTTCACCTTCTGCCGCATAGAACCCCGTGATTTGAAATTCCACAAAGAGATGTGGCAACTGCTTGCAATACAGATATTAGGCTCTATCATAGTGTTCCTGCTATTGAATTTTATCAATCCAACGCTTGCCCGTTCAGCTCTTGTGTGTGTCTTATGCCCGGTAGCAACAGCCGCGCCCGTTGTCACCGGCATGCTCGGAGGCAGCATCGGTCGAGTGGCATCATTTTCAGTACTGAGCAACCTGAGTGTGGCATTGTGTGCTCCTGCAATATTCGCCTTGGTGTCACCCGACTCACAATTGAGCTTTTTGGAAGAATTTGCAACTATAGCCTTAAAGGTGTGCCCGATGATAGTATTCCCCTTACTTGCGGCATTCCTGATAAGGATACTGACACCACGTGTACATGCATCGTTGACCAAGGCCGCTCCTATTACATTCTACATATGGTCAGTATCGCTGATTATTGTAGTCGGACGGTCGGTAAGTTTCATAATGGCAGAACCGCGTTCATATTGGCCAGTAATGACTGCCATGGCTCTGACTGCCGGCATTCTGTGCGCCATAATGTTCGCAATAGGAAAAAGCATAGGACGCAGACACGGCGACGCCATCACCGCCGGCCAGTCGCTGGGCCAGAAGAATACCATCATGGCGATATGGATGGCCACGACATATCTTGATGGCATAACATCCGTGGCGCCGGCAGCCTATGTGCTGTGGCAGAACATGTTCAATTCTCTGCAGCTATACCGGCGAATGAAGCAGGAACATTGCCACAACAGCAATGCGTGAACCTTATAGCGGTAGCACATGTTAATTTTACAAAACTAAAAGCATCCGCACTCAAGCAGCACAACCATGGCCAGCATGTTCGAACTATTAATGAATCTACCACTTTTCCGTGGCGTAAGCCGCTCACGGATAGCCGAAGTAGTAGGATCTGCCAAATTTCATTTTCTGAAATATCCCAAAGGAGAGACTGTTGTACGAGCAGGCGAAGAGTGCACTCATCTTGCATTTGTCATTTCCGGAAGCGTACGCTCCGAGATATCCAACAGCTCAAAGCGGTTCTCGGTATCCCAGACACTCAAAGCGCCTTCAGCCATTGCTCCTGATTTCCTGTTTGGACGCACAACCCGATATCCAGGCACTGTTGTAGCACTGACTGATTGCAGTATACTGAAAATTTCCAAAGTCGATTACATAAGAATACTGAATGCAGATCAGGTGTTCATGTTCAATTTCCTCAATACCCTTTCTGTAAACGCACAAAAGGCCCTCGACGGAATCCTGGCATTGACCTCCGGCGGACTGGACGAACGGATTGCCTTCTGGATAATAGCCCTTACCCAACCTGGTAGTGAAGATATTGAACTCACATGCAAGACCCGCGACCTATGCAACTTGTTCAGCGTTCAGCGAAATGTATTCGATGCGGCATGCCACGAGATGGAACAACGCAACCTCATAAGATACTCTCCCAGAAAGATTGAAATTGTCGACCGTCGCGAAATGCTTTCACTGCTGGAGCGACAATCGGAAACGCAAGAAGATGTACCCGGGCAACTTAAAGTAGAAAACGAATAACTCACATTAATTGCAGGCGGCGATTATTCGCCGCCATTTTCATAATTGCCCAAAAAATCATGCTAAAAAAAATAGAGCATCCGCTTTCGATTTACTGAAGAAAACCAAAAACAATCTTTCTACCTTAATACCTATTGTCTAATATATGCTAAAGCTCGCGTAGCCTTCCTTTCCAATTATGTTGCAAAATTAAGGTTTATGCCAATCACGACCATGCACAGACTATATGGTGTTGTATAAATATAAATTGAAAATATTATTATTCGCTGTATAACTGGCATTTAATATAATTATGATATAAGTAAAAATCAAACTGCTATTTGTGGAATCATGTAGGATTATATATCTTTGCGGCAAACAACAGATATATGAAGCAAATGATTCTGATATTTGTAGCGACACTATTTTTGCTACATGCTAACGCCGCGACACCCGACGACAGCCTTGCCATAAGAATGGCATACGACAATTTGTGCCAAGGAGATACTGAGAGTGCCATGGCAATCCTTGCCGAAGCTTCCGGACGCCAGCACATACAGCCACCTCATCGGAATAGCGATAATACTTTTCTGTTATTAGGTATAACTGGCATGACAGCAATCGCGGCACTATCGTTTTTCGCATGGAAAAAAAGGCAGAGTCGATACAGACAACAGCTCCTCCATGAACAAGCCGAATCCCGTGAAAATCTGTCAAATACATTTCAAACAAGACCCTCTTTCCTGAACCTTGCCCTTGCTGCATTGAATCAGACTGCGGAACTTAGCCTGCTTGCAGAACGAAAACTGTCAGCCGGCCAAGCCAAGGACCTTTTTGCGACTCTTGCCGGAGGAAAATATCTCAAAAAAGACATCGAGACCTTTTTTGCAGAATATGACCGCAGCTTTCAGGAATTCTATCCCGAATTTTTCGACCGCCTTAACTTGCTATTGAAACCTGACATGGCTCTACCACTGCCTGCTGGCGGACGCCTTACTCCGGAAATGCGCATAGCCTCGCTGATGTCGTTGGGTATCATAGACAGCTCCACCCTTTCCAAAACCATGGGGCTTTCGCTCAACACAGTGTACACATATCGGAACAGACTGAAAAGTCGCGCGACAGATAGAGATTCATTCGATGATTCCTTGCTTGCGCTGGCGTCACAATCTTAGATTATTTCTTATATAAATAACCGGCCATATATACATTAAACCATTATATATAAATATAATACCCATTAAACAGTTCTTATATTGTTTATATTTCGGCAATATGGCAGAGCAGGCGCAAAAATGAACGGCTAACTTTGCAATGTAAATAATAACAAAGGTCTAAGATTCAAGGTTAGTCAAGGCTTGCATAAGCAAGTTATTAAAACAAGGTATTAGGAAATACAAAAGGATTTTAATGGTTTTAGGTATTTAATGTTATAACCGAAGTAACAGCTGTCCGTGAAGGATGGCTGTTTCTTCGTTATTAAATCTTATAAGGCAGTTTAGTCAATATTGATACCGACTCTATTGGAGATAAAAAAAGCAGGCTGCCTTTAACATACGATTGTTAAAGGCAGCCTGCAAGTCGGGGTGACAGGATTCGAACCTGCGACCACCTGGTCCCAAACCAGGTGCGCTACCGGACTGCGCTACGCCCCGAATTCGACTGCAAAGATAAATATTATTCCCGAATCTCCCAAACGTCGTATTAAATTATCATCGCACATCCAATCCGAACAGGCTCAAACCTGGCAATTAGCAGAGGGAAAGATTTGCAGGCGTGCGCGAGTTTGATTACTTTTGTTCGTTATTAGGAATCGATGGAACAGCTGATATACATTCTGCCACGAGGAATCGCCATAGGTGCGCTCATTTCGGCGCCTATGGGTCCTATCGGCATGCTTGTTATTCAGCGTACTTTGGGCAAGGGTCGCTGGCCTGCTTTTTTCACCGGGGTAGGTGCCGCTGCCAGCGACCTGGTGTACTGCCTGCTCACCGGTTTCTGCCTGAGCTTCATTACCGGGTTCATCGATTCCCACCAGTTCGCCATCCAGGTTGTCGGAGGCATTGTACTGGTGGCTTTTGGCGTATATCTTTTCCGCAAGAACCCCACACGCGCCCTTCGCGCCGCACAAGTCAATGCCAACAGCTATTGGAGCGACGTGGTAACAGGCTTCCTGCTCACTTTTTCCAATCCGCTGATTCTTTTCTTTATCATCGGACTCTTCGCCCGCTTCACATACATACAGCCTGAATACACTCCCTGGCATTATCTTGCGGCATATGCTTCCATTTTCACAGGAGCTGTCGGCTGGTGGTATGGTGTTACACTGCTCGTTAGCAAGCTTCGCAAACGCATCAATGTGCGTTCGCTCAAAATCATCAACCGTGTAATCGGTATGGTGCTCATCGCCATGGCTGCCGTAGGCCTTGCTGTGGCGGTCGCCGACCTGATAATGGATATACACTGACCATGAACCGCAACAAATCCCTGAATATCCCCCGAGTGGAACAGCTTGGAGTGCTGGATAGCGCCGAGGCACTGATAAACATTCTCGACGAACATGGAATCCGCCGCAACATTTCATCGCTGAACTGGCCGGAAGAATTCCCCTACCGGCCTCTGGCGACTTTTGCCACGGCCCACGACGGAAAAACGTTGTGGATTGACTTTCTGGTTCGATGCAACTATCTGCGTGCCGAGAACTACACCGACCAGTCGCCTGTGAGCCAGGACAGTTGCGTGGAAGTGTTCCTGAAACCGGAAAACTCTGAGGAATACTGGAATTTCGAGTTCAACTGCATAGGCACCGCCAATGCATCGCACCGTGTGCGGCGCAGCGAGCCAACACGGCTGAGCGCCGCCGAGCTCTCAAGCATAGTCCGCCATCCGTCGTGCGGCACACGTCCGTTCTGCGAACTTGAAGGACTTTTCACCTGGAACCTGCTTGTGGGCATTCCTCTGAGCCTGATGGGCGTTGAAGCCCAGAAGGGTTCTGCCAGACTGAAAGGCAACTTCTACAAATGCGCCTCGGCATGCTCGATGCCGCATTATATGAGCTGGAATCCTATCGATACTCCCAAACCCGATTTCCATCGCCCCGAGTTCTTCGGCGATATCATTCTGGAGTAATCCTCTACTCTCCCCCGAAAAAATTTTCTATTTTTTTTGTGGCACTGTGGTAGCTTGCCTTGAGCGCGCCCACCGATGTTCCCAATATCTCGGAAATGCGTTCATACTTCATATCGTCGAAGTATTTCATGTTGAACACAAGTTTCTGCTTGGGCGGAAGGGTATCCACTGCCATGCGTAGGCGCCCGGCAAGTTCCTCGCCATCGAAATGGGACGGGGCGGCAACAGAGGCAGCCTCCGGAGTGTCAATTGATTCGGTATAAGTACGCCGGCGACGTTCCAGAAAGCTCAGGCTCTCGTTTATCGCAATCTTGTGCAACCATGTGGACAGGCTGGCTTGTCCACGGAAATTCTCGATTGCAGACCACGCTTTCATGAATGTGTTCTGCAGCAGATCATCGGCATCGTCGTGGTTGCCCACCATTCTCCTGATTTGCCAGTACAGCGGTTCCGAGAAGCGCTGTATCGCATCAGTGAATGCCTGGCGCACCGTTGCCGGGTCGCGCAAGCGCTGCTCGAGTTCTCTTATTTCGTTGTCGTCTGCCATGATTTGCTGATTGCAAAGATAAATATTCCGATGAACTTCCACAACAAAAACGGAATGTCGCCCGTTAGAAAGAATGAATCAACTGTTTCGCTTATGAAAAAATTACTTGCTGAAGGTATCGGAACAATGTTTCTGGTTCTTCTCGCCTGCGGTAGCGCAGTGCTCGCCGGCCCTTCGATCGGAGGGCTCGGCATCGGATTGTGCTTCGGCCTTGTACTTGTGTGTCTGTGCTATTGCCTTGGCAACATTTCCGGCTGCCATGTAAACCCCGCCGTATCGTTCGCCATGTTCCTGGCCGGTCGCATGAGCGGCCGTGAATGCGCCAGCTACATAGTGTTCCAGCTGCTTGGCGCCACCGTAGGCGCCGGCCTGCTCTACGCCATGGTGAACATGGCTCCCGGATTCAACTTCGGAGGTACTACGGCCGCATCCGGCAGCTATCTGGCCACAAACGTCCTGCAACCCGGAGCGACACCCGCACTGGCTCTTTTCAGCGAGGGACTGCTCACATTCTTCTTTGTCCTTGTGATTCTCGGAGCCACCGATGCCAACAAGGGTTTCGGTAAATTCGCAGGTCTGGCCATCGGCCTTGCTCTCGGCCTTGTCAACATTGTGGGTATTCCCGTGGACAACTGCTCTGTGAACCCCGCACGCAGCTTCGGTCCTGCCGTATTCGATTCCACCGCCTGGGGCGATTTCTGGATTATGGTTGCAGGCCCTGCCATCGGCGCCATCCTCGCAGTACTCTGCTGGAAAGCCATGGCCGCCGCAAAGCGTTCCATCGCCTGAACAAACAATCACATAAAAACTATTGGCGAATCGCCGGCAATGTTTGCCGGCGATTCGCTATATTTGCACGATAACAACCAACAGACCAATGATAGAGTACATCCGCGGCCAAGTCGCCGAGCTTAATCCCGCCGCGGTGGTGCTGGAAAGTGCCACCGGCATGGCTTTTCGTATCAGCATCACCCTTGCCACTTTTTCGTCGATTCAGAACAACACACATACCAGGCTGTTCATCCATGAGGTAATCCGCGAGGATGCATGGTCGCTCTACGGTTTTGCCGAGGAACGCGAACGCGAACTTTTCCGCGCGCTGATAGGTGTGAGCGGCGTCGGCGCCGCCACGGCGCTTCTGCTGCTTTCGTCGCTACCCGGCGAGGAACTTGCAACGGCAATCGCATCGGGCGATGTGAAACGGCTCAAGGCTGTCAAAGGCATAGGCGCCAAAACGGCCGAGAGAATAATTGTGGATTTGCGTGACAAGGTTGGCGAAAGCGTATCGGCAGACACCCGGGCGGCACTTCCCGGCATGGCGGTAGCCGATTTCGACGAGGCTCTTGCTGCGCTTACCATGCTTGGCTTCGAAAGAAAACAGAGCCAGAAAGTACTACGTGCCCTATACGATGCCGAACCGGGACTCAAAGTCGAGGCTGCCATCAAAAAGGCGCTATCGATGATGTAAGAAACTGCCTAAATATTATCCGGGGCCATCGGCACGCAATTGCCTATAGCCCCGGATAATCGTTAATTCTTTTATTATTCCTTGACGTCGTCCTTATTTGCGTCTTCAGCCTTTTCTTTTTCGACGAACTCCACGATTCCTGCGGCGATAAGCTGGTTATACCAGTTGAAGAGTTTGCGCATGTCGGTAGTGTACACACGGTCACGATCGTAGTCGGGAAGCACCTTACCGAAGAAGTCGCGCACGGCGCTGTCGTCGGCGAATCCTTTAAGATCGACAGGCTGTCCTTCGGCCACAGTCTTAAGGCTTTCGAGCACCTCGGGCAGAGGCACATCGCCGCGTTCGGCATACATTGTCACATCGGGGAGCGACACCACTTTTTCGTGTGCATGCGACGGCATACGTTTTCCCGTAGCCAGCGCTTCTACAATCAGCGAGTTACGGCCACGCGAAAGCAGTTTGTACAATCCCGGTTTGCCAGTGATGGCTATTATTCCTTTGAGCATGATTCCTATCTTGTTTTATATGTATACATTGGTTTTGGAATGCAAAAGTAACAATTCGAGCCGGTTCTGCAAAACATGCGGCCACCATGGATAACCCGTGGCAAGGCCTGTGCTTGCGCAATTGCCGCAGATTGGCTAAATTTGCACTCCCGAAACAAAAAAATACATAGAAATAATACAATGATTACTCAGGAACAATTAAAAGAGACTTTTGAGCGTATGCTTGCGCTGAGGAGGTATCTTTGACATCGACGGAAAGAAAATAGCCGTTGAGGAAGAACAATTACGCACCATGGCCGACGGATTCTGGGACAACGCCCAGGCCGCGCAGGCACAGATGAAAAAAATCAAGGATCTCCAGAAGTGGATTGCCGACTACGAATCGCTCGAGGGCGCAGTAGACGAACTTAAAATCGCTCTGGAATTCTACAAGGAAGAAGTAGTGGAAGAGGCCGAGGTGGACCAGGCCTATGCCCACGCGCACAACCTGCTCGAAGATCTCGAGCTGCGCAATATGCTACGCGGCGAAGGCGACATCATGAGCGCCGTCCTCAAAATAAACTCCGGAGCCGGCGGCACCGAGAGCCAGGACTGGGCACAGATGCTCATGCGCATGTATCTGCGCTGGGCCGAGGCTCATGGCTACCACACATCCATTGCCAACCTTCTGGAGGGCGACGAGGCAGGCATCAAAAGCTGCACTATAAACATCGAGGGCGATTTCGCCTACGGTTTCCTCAAGAGCGAGAACGGCGTGCACCGTCTGGTGCGCGTGTCGCCATACAATGCACAAGGCAAGCGTATGACATCGTTCGCCTCGGTGTTCGTAACCCCGCTGGTCGACGACACCATAGAGGTGAAAGTAGAGCCCGCCCTGCTTTCGTGGGATACATTCCGAAGCGGTGGTGCCGGCGGTCAGAACGTGAACAAGGTGGAATCGGGCGTGCGCCTGCGCTACCAGTTCACCGACCCCTACACCGGCGAGAAAGAAGAGATTCTAATCGAGAACACCGAGACCCGCGACCAGCCCAAGAACAAGGAAAACGCCCTGCGCCAGCTGCGCAGTATCCTCTACGCCAAGGAACTTGAACACCGCATGGCTGAGCAGGCAAAAATCGAAGCCGGCAAAAAGAAAATCGAGTGGGGATCGCAAATCCGCAGCTACGTATTCGACGACCGCCGTGTGAAGGACCACCGCACCAACTGGCAGACAGCCGATGTGGGAGGCGTTATGGACGGAAAACTCGACGATTTCATCAAGGCATACCTGATGGAATTTTCCGAAACCGCCGACTGACACACCATACAATGCGCAAAAAGGTAGCGCTCATAGTGAATCCGGCCTCCGGCACAGTTTCGAAGCACCGCATCATCCCCGATGTGTTGCGCCGTCTGTCCCGTTACGGCTACGACGTAGAGCTCCAGGCCACCAATGGCCCAGGGCACGCCACCGCCATTGCCGTCGAAATTGCCGAAAACGGCAGTTTCGACGGTGTTCTGGTGGCCGGCGGCGACGGCACCGTGAACGAAGCTGCCCGCGGACTCATCGGCACCACTACCCCGCTGGGCATTATCCCCTGCGGCAGCGGCAACGGGCTTGCACGGCATCTGGGCATCCCGGTCGATGTGGCGCGTTCGCTGAGAGTAATCTGCGAGAACCACGTGATAGCCGCCGATTACGGCACAGCCAACGGCGAACCTTTCTTTTGCACCTTCGGTGTGGGATTCGATGCCGCCGTGAGCGAACGCTTCGCCCGCCAGAAACGCCGCGGGCTGATGATGTATCTCAAAAGCGTGATCGACGAATATGTGAGCTTCTCGCCGGAACGATATGTCATCGAAGTCAACGGACAGACGATATCGGACCGCGCCTTCCTTGTGGTAGTGTGCAATGCCTCCCAATACGGCAACAACGCGTTCATCGCTCCGGATGCATCCGTGACCGACGGCGAACTGGACATCACGGTGGTGCACACAGGCAACATTTTCCAGAATGCAGTTCTCGGCGTCGATTTTCTGACCGGTTATCTGGGCAAGAACGCCCTTATAGATACATTCCGGGCCTCCAACCTGCGGATTACCCGCACATCGCACGGTGCCGCGCATATCGACGGCGACCCCGCGCTCATGTCGTCGGAAATATCCATAGAATGCCACCCCGGAAAACTTAAGCTTTTCTCTCCCACCAGGCAGACAAGTTTCCGCCCCGTCATCACACCCGTATCGCTGTTCTTCCGCGATATGGCACTGGCGGCCGCACATCTGCTGCCATTCCATAAGCGCTGACTTCCGGCGCAGTATTGATGTATCGAATCTGGAAAATCCTTCGTGTGCTGGTATCGCTGCTGCTGCTCGTGGCAGTCGGCGTACCGGCATTACTGTATGTACTCCTGTCGATAGATTCTGTACAGAACAACCTGCGCGAGGTGGTGCAGACAGAATTCTCCCGGCAGCTGGGCGCAAAAGTGACCATAGGGCGCTTCGGAGTGAGGCCTTTCAGCCGGGTAACACTGGCAGACATAGCGCTCACCGACTCCTCCGGTACTGATACCATAGCCACAATCGAACGTGTGAGCGCCGGCATAGAGACCGCCCGCCTGCTGCGCAGCGGGGATATAGTAGTGGACTTCGCCCTTATCGACGGCCTGCACTGCAGGCTATGGCGCGAAGCCCCGGATTCGCCGCTCAACATAGCGCCAATCGTAGAGCATATAAAAGCCAACCGCAACCAGAACAGGGAGGAAAAACCATTCGAACTGAGCATCAACAGCGTGATAGTGCGTCGTGGCGGCCTTGACTACGATGTACGGGATGCCGCCCCTGCCGACTCAGGACATTTCGACCGCAACCATATCCGCTTGCGCGAGCTGGCAATAAATGCATTTATTCCCGAAATCTCCAACAACAATTACAGCATAAGCCTCGACCACCTTTCGGCACACGAACAGTCAGGTCTTGCAATCAATCGCCTCAGACTGCAGGCACATCTCGGAAACAATCTTCTCCATGTCGCCGGTCTCGAACTCGAGACCGGACGCACGAACCTTTCATTCGACACCATTGTGATGCCCGTCGCCGGCGACATACGCCACGCGATAGCCTCTCATCCGCTGCGGGTGCGCACACTTGGCAACTGCCGCCTTTTCCTGCCGGACTTCGCCCCTCTGGAAAGCAATCTCGGCAAGTTCGGCCAGCCGTTGTCGTTAGACCTGGATGTACAGAGCGACTTAAGAAGCGTAAATCTTGAACGCCTGGTGTTGCGCCATGGCGGCGACAACACTTTCGCCTTCGCTATCTCCGCCGAGGCTTCCGGGCTGGACTCCCTGCCGGAACTCCGCTTCCGCACACACAATGTGGCGGCTATTTTCGACGGACGCCATCTCAGTTCCATGCTCTCCGATGTTCTGCCGGCAAAACAACGGCAACTGCTCGCTCGTGTGCCGCTGACTGCCATAGAGGCTTCCGCCGAAGGAACTCCGCATCAGTTCAAAGCAGGCCTGCGCACAGCAGGTGCCGCCGGCAACCTAAGGCTCGAAGGCAACTACCGGAAAAACGGGCGAAGACCATCTATCGAAGCCTCCCTCGAATTTTCCGACCTCGCATTGGGCATGCTCACGGCAAACGACAACCTCGGAACAGCCAGCGGCTCGGCACATGCAGACATCCAGACCGGCCGCATAACCTCCGGCGAAATCGACGCACGTCTGGAATCTCTGGAGTTCCGCGGCTACCCATACCGCAACCTCACCGCGGAGATACGTCTGCAGCCCGACGGGCGCTCCGAGACAATGGTGAACCTGGACGACCCTGCCGCCAACGTCCATGCATACGTTTTCTTCGACCGCGCGGCGGACCCGCCGGCACTAAGCGCAACCGCCGCACTTGCGAACGTAGACCTGCAGACTCTTGGAATCAGCGACATAAAGCCCGGCTACCGCTTCGGCGCCAAACTCGTGGCTGAAACACACGGCGACTCCACGGACAATCTTGCCGGCACAATCGACATAACCGACGTGCGATGGCTCGACAACCGCAACCACGGCCTGCGTCTACCACGCCTGAGCATCAGTGCCGACCCCGAGGCCGCCGTACCCACCATAATACTGAAGTCCGATATTCTGAACGGCCGCCTCATGGGGCACTATTCCTTCCGGACCCTCCTGCCGGAACTCCGCCACATGGCCGCATACTATCTGCCATCGGTACTCCCCGAAAACAGTACACGCCGGGCGAGCACATTGAACGATTTCGCCATCGACATACAGATAGAGCCCACCGAGGAAATCAGCAGATTCTTCAACCTCCCGGTAGCCATTGTCCATCCGGCAACAATCACCGGCCGTGTAGACACACCGTCGGCGCGGGCATATCTCGAAGTCGACGCCCCCTATCTGCTCCAGGGAAACAAAATCTACGACCACACGACCATATATGCCTGCCTCGACAGCGCCGCCTACGAAAGCATGCTCTACCTCACCACCCAGTTCCCTACCAAGAAAGGCGACATGGGACTAAGTACAGTGGTGCGCGCTTTCGACAACCGTGTGGACACCCATGTGGACTGGACCATACAGCGCCGCATACCTCTTAACGGCACCTTCGACTTCTCCACCGAACTTCTCGGTCTCACCAGCGCATCACCCGAAGGCAAAGCTTTAAGCCCGGTGGAAGCCGTAGTGAACTTCAACCCCGGCACAGTCAACTTCGGCAACGAGACATGGTGCATCAATCCGTCGAAAATCGTTATAGGCGCCTCCAGCATCGATGTGGAGAATTTCGCACTCGAAGCGGAATCGCAACGCATCGCCATCGACGGCACCATAAGCGGCGAACCCGCCGACGTAACCACCATCGACCTGTCGGAAATCGAGCTGCTGTCGATTTTCGAGACTCTCGAAATCGACAAGGCCATGATTGGAGGCCGCGCCACCGGCACTTTCACAGCATCGTCGCTGCTGACCTCCGAGCCGGTTCTACAATGCGACAACCTGCATGTGGATTCCATAGGATACAACCGCTGCACCATAGGCGATGCCGACATCCTCGCCCGATGGGACCGCGAACACCGCTCGTTCTTTCTCGACGCCGACATAACCGGCGACACCGGCGAGCATTCGCGCATAAGCGGCCACATAATGCCGTTCAGCGAATCGCTGGATCTGAATTTCCAGGCCCGCAATGTGCCTGTGGGCTTCCTCAAACCATTCATGGAGGCATTCGCCCGCGACATCAGCGGACGCGCCAGCGGCGACTGCCGTCTTTTCGGCACCTTCAGCGAGATAGACCTCACCGGCGACATTTTCGCCCGCGATGTAACACTGGCCATAGATTTCACCAACAGCAGCTATACCACCACCGACAGCGTGCATATGACTCCGGGACGCATAATCGTGCCGAAAGCCACTGTGTACGATGCAGAAGGACACACCGCGAAAATTTCCGGATGGGTAGGCCACAAGTTCTTTAAAGAGCCGTCGTTCCGCTTCGACGTAACCGAAGCCACCAACTTCCTTTCGTACAACGGAACCCCGGCACAGAACCCCGACTGGTTCGGCACCATATACGGCAACGGCACCGCCAGCGTGTATGGCGAACCAGGTGTTGTGAACATCGAAGCCGACATGAGCACAGCACCCCGCTCCACCTTCACCTTCGTGCTCTCCGACAGGCTCGATGCCGTGGACTACTCGTTCATAAATTTCCGCGACGTAACTCCGGACTCGCTGCGAGTTGCCGTGGAGACGGTCGATGATGTTCCGGTAATAGTGCGAGAAATCCAGGAACGGCTGCATTCAGCGGCACAGGAAGAAGTATCCGACTACAAAATGAAAATATCCGTAGACCTGAATCCCAACGCCGCACTGACTCTTGTCATGGACCCTCTTGCCGACGACGCAATCCATGCAACCGGAAACGGACATGTGACAATGAGCTACGACTCATCAGATGAAGACCTTAGAATCTACGGGGCATATTCGGTGCTCGAAGGCAGATACCGCTTCACCCTCCAGGACATCATTATCAAGGACTTCACCATAAAGGAAGGCAGCACCATAAATTTCGACGGCGACCCCTATGCCATCCGCTCCGACCTCCAGGCCTACTATGCCACCAATGCCAACCTTAGCGACCTCGACGAATCGTTCCTTCAGGATCGCGACGTGGCACGTACAAAAGTACCGGTGCATGCACTCATGAAAGTGCACGGCGACATCCGCCAGCCAGATATTTCCTTCGACCTCGAATTTCCCACGCTGACTTCCGACACATATCGCAAAGTGAGAAGCATAGTAAGCACCAACGACATGATGAACAGACAGATTATATATCTTCTGGCTCTGAACCGCTTCTACACTCCCGACTACATGAACGCCAAAGGCGGCGATTTCGGCGGTGGCGAACTTTTCTCGGTGGCTTCATCGACTATCTCCAGCCAGCTCAGCTCGTTGCTTGGCAAGCTTTCCGACAAATGGAGCATCGCACCGAATTTCCGCACCGACCGCGGCGACTTCTCCGATGTGGAAGTCGACCTCGCCCTCTCGAGCCGGCTGCTGAACAACCGCCTGCTTTTCAACGGCAACTTCGGCTACCGCGACAAGAGCATGAACTCGAACCAGTTCGTGGGCGACTTCGACATCGAGTATCTGCTCAACAAGCGTGGTTCATGGAGGCTCAAGGCCTACAACCGCTACAACGACGCCAACTACTACCTGCGCTCGGCCGCCACAACACAAGGTGTGGGTATAATGTACCGCCGCGACTTCGACAACATTTTCAGTTTCCTCAGGCCTAAGAAAAAGAAACCCGCGCAGACCACGGCCGCACCTGCCGACAGCACATCTGCCGAAGGCAACAAATAGGACAAACAACAACACAAAACGGACAAAGTCCGGCGCCAGAAACAGCTGACGCCGGCCTTTATCCGTTTTGTGTCCTATTATGTCCTCTATGTGCTTGCGCATGCTCCATGTGTTTGACGAACTTTGCATCGACAAAGTATGCCCACGGCGAGATACGTGTTGTGGCATACGACAGCCAGGGAAGCCCTGCCATGGAGAAATCCGTGAAGACTTCCGGCAAAGCCAGGGCGCTTGTGCTCACCGCCAACGGCGACCCCACATGCCTGCTTCCCTTCCAGGAACCACGCATGAAGCTCTTCAGCGGAGCGGCCACCGTTATAGCTCGCGCCTCAGCCACTCCCGGCACCATGAAGGTGAGAGTGAGTGCTCGCGGACTGCGGGCCGCCGAAATTATGGTAAAAGTTCGTTAATCGTATGTGTTACTGCTCCATTTTCGGAGCAAAAAAATTAACTTTGTCAAATCTCCCAAATAACCAATGATGGAAATAAAGGAACAGATTCAAAAAGTATTCTCCGAACGCTTCGGCGACCACGGAACCATGTATACTTCCGCCGGACGCATCAACCTCATAGGAGAGCACACCGACTATAACGGCGGCTTCGGCGGCTGCACAATCAACCTGGTAAAAAACGAACTACACGAACCTTTCGTGGCGCAAGCACGCACAAAATTCGCGTAACGCTATGGCCACGAAGCTAAAATCTACGAGGTGGTCATCAGCGATGGCGCACGTAAGATTCAAGACTGAAACAATATAATGGACAGCAAAAAGACAGTTCTTGTATCCGGAGGTGCCGGATACATCGGCACACACACCACGGTGGCTCTCATCGAAGCCGGATATGATGTGGTGGTTATCGACAACTTTTCCAACTCGGAAGCCTCGGCTCTGGATGGTGTCGAGAAAATCGTCGGACGCAAGGTCGTTTTCGGGGAAATCGACACCTGCGACATAAAAGCGCTGCGCGGCGTTTTCGAACGGCACGCTTTCGACACCGTGATTCATTTCGCTGCCTACAAGGCCGTGGGTGAATCCATGGACGAACCGCTGAAGTACTACCAGAACAATCTGGTAAGCTACATGAACGTTCTGGAGATGATGAAGGAATTCAAGCGCCCGAATGTGCTGTTCTCCTCGTCGGCGACAGTGTACGGCAATGCCGAGGAACTGCCAGTCACCGAAGAGTCGCCCCGCCAGCCTGCCACCTCGCCCTACGGCAACACCAAACAGATTGCCGAGGATATCCTCCGCGACTGCTGCGCCGCCTACGAAGGTTTCCGTGGCATAGCCCTGCGATATTTCAATCCCATAGGTGCCCATCCCTCGGCGCTCATAGGCGAACTGCCCAGCGGCGTGCCCAACAACCTTGTGCCTTTCATCACCCAGACGGCTGCCGGCATACGCCAGTCGCTGAGCATATTCGGCAACGACTACAACACCCCCGACGGCACATGCCTGCGCGACTACATCGACATCAACGACCTCGCCCGCGCCCATGTGGCTGCCGTGGACCGCATGACCGACGGAAGAATGCAGACAAGATACGAAATCTTCAACGTCGGCACCGGACGCCCCGTCTCCGTGCTCGAACTGGTGACACGCTTCGAGAAGGCCAACGGCCTGAAGTTGCCCTACAGATTCGCAGAACGCCGCAGCGGCGATGTTCCCGCAGTATGGGCCGACACCGCCCGCGCCAACAAAGAGCTGGGATGGAAAGCCGAACGCGACCTCGACGACACATTGCGTTCCGCATGGGAATGGGAAAAACACATCCGCCACATCCAATGAAAACCGTTACAACCGAAGAATGCACTTGCGGAACAGTTCCGCAAGTGCGTCTTGTCAATACCTCCGGCGCCGCTGTCACTCTCGGCGGCATCGGTGCCGCCATCATGGCGGTGGAAGTGCCCGACCGCAACGGCAAACTCGCCGATGTGACCATAGGATACGCCGACACCGCCGACTACATGGCTGACGGTCCTGCCGCCGGTAAAATTCCCGGCCGATATGCCAACCGTATCGCCAAAGGGCATTTCACCCTCGACGGAACGGAATACAATCTGCCGATCAACAACGGTCCCAACAGTCTTCACGGCGGCCCTGAGGGATTTCACAACCAGATATGGAAACTGCTGGATAGCAGCGACGATACGGCCTTGTTCGAGTATGTGAGCGCCGACGGCGAAATGGGCTATCCCGGAACACTGACCGCCCGCGCGCTCTACCGCTGGACCGACAGCAACGAACTCCAGCTCACACTCACAGCCACAACCGACAAACCCACTGTTGTGAATCTTACCAACCACGCCTACTGGAATCTCGCGGGCCACGACAGCGGCTGCGTGCTTGCCCACGAACTTGAGCTCCGCGCACGCTGCTATCTGCCCACCGACCCGTTTCTTGTTCCTACCGGCGAGCTGGCTCCCGTAGAAGGCACACCCATGGACTTCACCACTCCAAAAACCATAGGACGCGATATAAAAGAGCCTTTCGACGCCCTGAAGTTCGGCAAAGGCTACGACAACTGTTGGGTGCTCCCACACAAGGAGGGCATACAGCTTGCGGCACGCCTCACCGAAGCCGGCAGCGGCAGGACTCTCGAAGTACTCACCGACCAGCCCGCGGTGCAGGTCTACACAGGCAACTGGCTCAGCGGATGCCCCAAAGGCAAAAACGGAGCCGAATACCACGACTACGATGCCGTGGCCATCGAATGCCAGAACTATCCCGACGCTCCCAACCGACCGGATTTCCCCGACTCCACACTCCGCCCCGGCCAGACCTACTGCCGAAACATCGTGTACCGTTTCGGTATAGAAAGAAAGTGATTTCAAAATACAAAGACAACGTTCCCGTTGAAATCGTGTTCCAGAGCGTGGACAAACTTCCTGCCGGCTTCACCTGCCCGGCCGAACGAACAAAACCCTGGGGAACCACACAGGCGGTACTCATGGGCGCGGAAGCGATTGCCGAACCATTTGCCGTAATCAACGCCGACGACTACTATGGTCCCGAATCATTCAAGCAACGTAAGCGTGGAAGTTCTCGACACTCCTTCCCGCTGGTTCGGCGTAACGTACAGCCAGGACCGACCTGATGTGGTGGCCAAATTCGCCGAACTGCACAATGCCGGTGTGTATCCTACACCCCTGTTCGGCTGATGAGTCCCGTTCAGCTTTTTTAACCATAACCGCAGAGCGGCAACATGTCCGCCAAGGCATTGTTCTGAAAGCTGTTGTACAACATATCGACCAATAAGATATTTACTATCTTTACTTTATAATGCCAAACACATCGCCTTTCGATGCGTTTAGCATTTTTTACATCATGGCGCCGGTGCAAAAACGCCATCAAATGACTATATTTGGGGGATTGAAAACCTAACCTGCAAAAAAAACTTAACAGCCCCCCCCATGGAGCAGACCCTCATCATACTCAAGCCCTCCGCTATAAACCGCAGCCTCGTAGGCGATGTAATAACCCGTTTTCAGCGTAAAGGCCTTGTAATAGCAGGCATCAAGATGATGCAACTCGACGAAGCAATCCTTCGCGAACACTATGCCCATCTGGTAGAGCGTCCGTTTTTTCCCACCCTGCTGCGCAGCATGATGGCGACACCTGTAATCGTGATGGTTCTTCGCGGCAAAGATGTTGTCGCAGTAGTCCGTTCCATGACCGGCGCCACCAACAGCCGTGTGGCCGCTCCGGGAACTATCCGCGGCGACTTCGGCATGAGCGGTCAGGAGAACATCATCCACGCTTCCGACACCCCCGAAAACGCAACCGTAGAAGTGGCACGATTCTTCGCTCCGGAGGAAGTGTTCGACTACAGCCCCGCCACATTAAGTGCCACCTATGCCGACGACGAGCTGGCATGAGGCATAAAAACATATACTCTCCGATGTACAGACATTTAATCACAGCCTCTCTCTTTCTGGCCTCACTGTTTGGAGCCTCCGCCCAGGAGTTCCACCTGCCGGCAAGCCATGCGGCCAGCCACGACAATCTGCTGGCCAACCAGGGCAATTCGGGAATCTCTGTGGAGAACACCACACGCTACCTTGAATCGTTGTTCTCCGAAGAAGAGGAACCGGAACTCGACATCTACACCGAAGGCTGGGACAGCCAGCGTGTCAACTGCTATTCCGGCATAGACGTTCCCAACAACGTGGTGATTGACGTAAGCAAATTTTCAATGCCTCACCCGGGCTACATAACCTCTCCCTACGGCTACAGGCGCCGCTTCCGCCGCATGCACAAAGGCGTAGACCTCAAGCTCAATATCGGCGATACCGTGCGCGCAGCCTTCGACGGCCGTGTGAGGATAATCAACTACGAGCGCCGCGGATATGGCAAATATGTGGTTGTACGCCATACCAACGACCTCGAAACCGTCTACGGCCATCTCTCGGGCTATCTTGTGGAACCCGGACAGTATGTCCACGCCGGAGATCCCATCGCCCTTGGCGGTAATACAGGCCGTTCGACAGGCCCACACCTGCACTTCGAGACCCGCTACATGGGCTATCCCATCAACCCCTGCGCCATCTTCGACTTCGCCAACCAGACCACACACACCGACACGTATACTTTCAACAAAGACACATATCAGGAGGCCCGCAACTTCGATCCTGCCGCCAACAGCGAATATGCAAGCCGCTACCGCCGCGCGAATCCGCCCAAGGCATATTCGCGCAGCGCGTCTTCCAGCAGCAACGGCGCCAGCACATATCGAGTGCGCCGTGGCGACAGCCTCAGCCGCATAGCTGCCCGAAACGGCACAACAGTGCGCAATCTATGCCGTCTCAACGGCATAACGACCTCGACAAAACTACAGATAGGACAAAGGCTCCGCTTGAGATAGTCACATCGATTCCATGGAAGCGATATCCTGAAAAAAGTATCACAATAGGGATGCACCATGTGCGTCCCTATTGCCATTTACGACCTTTTCGAAAACAATACCACGCCACGCACGTTTGTAATGGTGTATAAATAACATAACAACACGTTTAACTATGCATATACTCAAATTTGCCGGACTGTCCGCCATTGCGCTGGCAACCCTTGCCGTAAGTTCGTGCTCCAATACAACAGTGGCCGAAAGCGACATGGAATTCGGCCAGCTGCGCCATGCAGCCGCATACACCCTTTCAGGTTCGGCAGCAGACTACGAAGTTCCCTCCGACCTCACCGTAGCATGTAAAGTGGATATGATAATGCCGGTGAGTTTCCATGGTATCTCTGCCGATACCCTCTGCAACGAAATCCGCCAGGAGGCATTCGGCACCTCCGACACCATGACAGCCATGGATAGTTTCTTCAGACACTCGGTTTCTGAATTCGGCTTCTCGGCGACACCCATAAATCTGAGTGAATCCGCGACAGACAGCCTGCTCAACAGCAATGAGGCACTCAGTACATATGACGGTTTCGTAAGCGTAAGCTCACGAATCGCCACCATGACACCACGGATTCTCAGCATCGCCGTAAGCTCCTCGAGCTATGCCCCGCGCGCGGCACACGGCATGCACGGCACCCGCTACTTCAACTACGACATGGAACAGCACCGCAATTTCGGTCTTGGCGACCTTGTCAAAGCCGAAAGCATCGGTCTTCTTCCGGCCATTATCGCCGAAAAAGCCCGCCAGATGTCCTGCGTGCTCGGACAGACAGAAATCTCGTCCCTGCCTGCCGACAACAACATAACAATCGATGGCGACATGAATATCGTTTTCGTGTATCAGCCCTACGAAGCGGCCAGCTATGCACAAGGTGAAATAGCCGTACCAATCCCTGCCTATACCATCGATTCAATGCTGACAGACTACGGCAAATCCCTCTTAATGGAATAACCGTCCTATGCTACAGATACTCTTAGAACCACGTGAAGACTACTCGATAGCCGAGCAGGCTCAGATGGCCATCGAAGGCGGCGCCACATGGCTGGTGCTGCGCTCGGCCGGCATGGAAGAACCACAGATTCGCGAACTCGCTTCCGAACTGATTCCTCTTTGCCGAGAGAATGCCATTATACTGACCATAGAGAGCCACATCCAGCTTGCCCGCGAACTCGGATTGCATGGCGTACTGCTCTCCTGTGGCGACGATGCAGGCTCTGTCCGTATCGATTTCGGCGCCGAAGCAATTATCGGCGCCGAAACCGACAATCCGAAGCAGATTCTGCAATATGAGAAAGCCGACATCGACTACATCGTCCTGCGTCCGCTGCAACCAGTGGATGTGATAGCCACGGTACGGAAAGAAGGCTCTCTGATTCCTTTCGTAGCCATGGGTAATTACACCGCCGCCCAGGCCCGTGAGTTACTCGCCCAGGGATTCAACGGAATCTGCACCGGCGACCCGGTGTTTTCAGCGCCGGATCCGGTTGCCTGCCTGAAGGAATACCTTGTCTCAATCGCGCAGCCATAGTCCGGCAAATGGCAGCAATGCCATAGAGACGATGCCCGCAGGCATCATCATCAACACCACCATTCATGACATCACATCGCACCATTCTTGCCTTCCTGCTGTGCCTTATCTGTATCGCTCATCTCCCGGTGAATGCACAGGACAGTTCCACGGCCATGCTCATACCGATTGAGCGCGAAATCGACATGGCGGCTTTCCGCCACGTGAAACGTGGCTGCTCCCAGGCTGCCGATGAAAATGCATCGTTAATAATCGTGCAGCTGAATACTTATGGCGGTGCTCTCGATGCCGCCGACTCCATCCGCAGTCTCCTGCTGAGGCAGACACTGCCCACCGTGGCATGGGTGAACCACAACGCCGCATCGGCGGGAGCGCTTATAGCCCTGGCCTGCGACAGCGTGTTCATGGCCACCGATGCCTCCATGGGATCCGCCACAGTGGTGAACGGTGCCGGAGAGCCAATGCCCACCAAATATCAGAGCTATATGGCAACCATAATGGCAGCTACCGCAGAACACCACGGCCGCCATACAGCCGGACCCGACTGCGGCATGTGGCGCCGCGACCCGCAAACGGCCAGGGCAATGGTGAATCCAGACTCCTCGCTATCCCTCACCGCAGGCGAAGCCATAGCATGCGGATATGCCGAGGGCATCGCCGACAGCCTCGAGGAAATCGCATCCCGCATGGATATGCAGGGCACCAGGGTCGTGACCTACAAAGCCACCCTCGGCGACGACATCCTCGGCTTCCTGGCATCGGCAGGCGTGCGAGCCATTCTGGTGATGCTCATTCTCGGAGGAATATACATGGAAATGCACACTCCGGGGCTCGGTTTTGCCGCCGCTGTGGCTCTGGTGGCCGCTGTGCTGTACTTTCTGCCGATGTTCGCCACCGGCTCCATCGAGGGCTGGGTGGTAATCACGTTCATCGCCGGTATTGTTCTGATAGCACTCGAGCTGTTCGTGATACCAGGATTCGGCATTGCGGGCATAGCGGGAATTGTCGCCGTGGCTGTTTCGCTGGTGGCCGCCGCCATGGGAGCCGACTCGGTGACAGGATTCGATATGTCATCGGCAGGCCACGCTCTTGCTGTTACAGGAGCCGGCGCCATCCTGGCCGTGATTCTGGTGCTTTGGCTGACATCGTCGCGGGGTCCTAAATTCCTCCGCCGTCATGCGCAACTCACCACCGTGCTCAGCAATGCCGACGGCTTCGTGGGCGTGGACATGCAGCCGGCACGCTATGTAGGCCAGACAGGACGGGCTGTCACAATCCTCCGTCCGGCAGGAAAAATCGAAATCGGCAACCACATATTCGATGCCGTCTCAACCGGCGAGTTCATCTCCGAAGGAAAAACTGTGAAAGTTGTGAAATATGAGAACGCGCAACTTTATGTGTGCGCCATATCAAGCTCCGAAAAATGAAATTTTTAGCAATAATACCAGCCCGCTACGCCTCCAGCCGCTTCCCCGGCAAACCGCTGGCAATGCTTGGCGGCCGACCGATGATCGAACATGTCTACCGCCGTGTGAGCTCGGTAATGGGCGACGATGTTGCCGTAGCCACCGACGACAGCCGTATCGCCGAGGCTGTGGAAGCCTTTGGCGGACGAGCCGTGATGACATCCGCCAGCCACCGCAGCGGCACCGACCGCTGCCGCGAGGCCTGCGACATAATCGGAGGCGACTATGATGTTGTGATCAATGTGCAGGGCGACGAACCTTTTATCGCCGCCTCACAGATCAGAGCACTGATGGGATGCTTCGACAGCCCCGAGGTGGACATCGCTTCGCTTGCCCGCCCATTCCCCCCGACAGGCAGCTACGACACTCTTGCCGATCCCAACACACCTAAGGTCGTGACCGACACACAGATGAATGCCCTGTACTTCTCGCGTTCGGTGGTACCCTATGTGCGCGATGCCGCACATGAGGAGTGGCCCTCAAAAGTGGGATTTCTTACCCATGTCGGGCTTTACGGCTACCGTGTGGAAGTGCTCCGCAGCATAACCGGACTGCCACAGTCGCCTCTCGAGCTTGCCGAAAGCCTTGAGCAACTGAGGTGGCTCCAGGCCGGCTACAAAATCCGTATGGCCCTTACCGAAGAGCCGACAATCGGCATAGACACACCCGCCGACCTTGCCGCGGCAGAAGCCATGCTGAGAAATGATTGACCGCAGCAAATCGCCCCATACACAATTCCCGGAACAAAGCCGGCTGCCACAAGTCCACGAAACCGAAGTCGGAAAAGCCAGGCTGCACCTTCTTGGCGGTGCCGAAGAACCGGCATGCCGCCTTACTCTGCTCTTCGACGGCAGCTACCCGGAACTCGGCAATTCAGCCGAGCTCGGATTGCTTGCCACCCAATGGCCTGATGCCACACTGAACACCGATGCCGCCACTCTCGCCCGCAAACTCGACAATATGGGTGCCAGAGTTTCTATGAGTGTCAGACCGCATATGCTTGGGATGGATGTGGCAATGCTGTGTCGCAAGAGCAAAGACATACTATCGCTCGTTGGCGAGATTCTCAGCTCTCCACGCTTCGACGAACGGGCACTGGAGGTTTCGAAAGTCCGCGCCAAAACATCGCTGGAAATCTCACGGCGGCAGATGGCCAATGTGGCCATGCTCAATCTCGGGCCTCTTCTGTTCGGTAAGGGACACCCGTTGGCCAGGCAAAACGAGGCTGCGGACTTCGATGGCGTGACCGTTGAAAAGCTTGTTGCGATGCACCGCCGCATCTACACGCAAAGCGGCTGCCATTCATACCTGTGCGGCCAGCTCGACGAGGCCACTGTCGAGGCCACGGAAGCGCTTCTCAAAGCCATTCCCGACACTGCTCCCGCCATATCGCCGGACATACGCCCGATGCGACCTAAAGAACCGCAGACCATAATTTCCCGCCATTGCGAGGCCGTGCAGTCGGCCATCGCATCCGGCATTCCAACCATAAGCCGCCAGCATCCCGACTACCATGCGCTCCGCCTTGCAGTGATGGCGCTGGGCGGCTATTTCGGAAGCCGTCTCATGAGCAATATCCGCGAGAAAAAGGGATTAACCTATGGTATCAGCGCACTTCTGCTCGGCGACCGCGAAGGCAGCTATGCCACCATAACCGCCCAATGCGACAATGGCTATGCCGGAAGGGTTGTGGAAGAAATACGCAATGAAATCAAGGCTCTGGCCGACAATCCACCGTCGGGAGACGAGCTGGAACGCATGCGCCTCCATGCAGTTTCCGACAGCCTGGAGGCTCTGGACACGCCATTCTCGATAATGAAAGTCATTGTGTCGCAATATGCCGTCGGAATGCCCGACAACTATTTCCAACGCCAGCAGGAAGTGATTGCCTCAATCGACAGCTACACAATAGGTGAAATGGCACGCCGATATCTTTCGGCAGACAGCCTAAGGATTTCCATTGCCGGAAATCCCGGATAATATTTTTTCAGATCGACAATCCCGTGCGCTCCTGAAGACCGAACAGGAGATTCATCAAGTGCACGGCATTGCCGGCGTTACCACGTGTGAGAATATCGGCGCTGGCATTCACCACCAGCCTGTCGCCACGGCTGAAAATCTGCAACAGACATTTGTTGCTGCCCCGCAGGTCTTCGTCGATACCGTCGGTACCTGGAATGATATACACGAATCCATGGTCGCTGTATGCTTCGCGGTAGTTCTCGATAATACGCTCTACCGATGCCGGCAAGGGCATCTCGACAGTAAGATCGAGCCGTTCATAAGTGGCGGCACCTTTCCGTGCAAGTTTTATCGCGGCATCGAAACTTCCCTGCACGGCCTTAAGCAAAGCCGTGGCTTCCGCAGGGGAATCCTCGGTTTCCGCACCAGCACTGACTACCGCTTCCACATCAGCCCCGAGCAGCCAGTTTTTGGCAAGCGGGAAAAGCGCTGTCGCCATAAGCAAAGCTTCTGCCGAGGGCGACACTGCGGCTCGCGCGCCACGCACAAGAGCCTTGCGGTTCCATTCGGCGAATCCCGGTTCGAAACGGCCATGGCCGGCACGCAACATTGGCGCCCGGCCAAGAACGATAACACGGAATTCCGGGTCCTCATCGAGTTTCCTGATTGCGTCGGGCGTGAGCATGTCTTCGCCTATAACGAACAACACATCAAGCGCATCGACATCAACAACGGATTCCAGCCGCAGGTCCGTTTCTCCTGTATATACCGGATGCATAGCCGCCAGCGGAATGCCCGTGGCCCCGGGAGCAGCCACAGCCCGCAGGTCGACGTCGGGATGGCGAAGCAGCAGCCTCAACAATTGTTTGCGAAGAGCCGACTCGTTGGTCGAAGGGCCGTAGATGCCTGCTTTTATCATTTGTCGTTGCGTTTAATATATTGGGGAAAGAGATCGGCGAAAATAATATCGGTTCCGCCTATATTGCTGTCTATGTAATCGCCTGCCGCCTTGCCGGCACGCGCACACTGACTGCTGTTGTCGGCAAGCCCTGATGCCACTGTGGCGAATCCGTTCGCAGAGTCCACACTGAAACCGCCACCACATGCCATAAGCCCGGCAGCCTCGTTGAATTTTCGATGGTTGGGACCGAAAATCACAGGAATACCATATACTGCAGCCTCGTTAAGATTATGGATGCCGGCGCCGAAACCGCCGCCTACATAAGCGAATCTAGCCAGACGGTACAAGCCGGAGAGCAGCCCGAAGGAATCGATAACAAGTATGCTTACACGGCTGCGGGCTTCCACGGAGGCCTTCTCGAATTCGGAGAGCAGCATGGTATCGCCGGGAACCCGCGACAGGCGGGAGCGCAGAACGCCAAGGCGCCGGGCGTCGAATTCATGAGGCGCCACAATAGCCTTCACTCCTTCGTTGGCTTTCAGCCAGGGGATATAGACATCCTCATCGGCCGGCCAGCTACTGCCGAAAACGACCACCGGCGCGGAACCTTCGGCGAATTCTCCTGGCGCGGAGTTGCCCAGAGGGCGCTCCCGGATATCGGCCACACGGTCGAAACGCGTGTCGCCGGCAACCGTGACATTGTGAATTCCGGCATCGGCGAGCAGCTTCCGCGAAACTTCATCCTGCACGTACAGGCGATTGTAACACCGCAGATCGCTACAGAATCTATTCCCCAGAGGGCCGAAGAACCGCTGACCCGGACGAAAGATTGCAGAGATTATATAGGCAGGTATGTTACGGCGGTGTACAGTCTGAAGATAGTTGTGCCAGAATTCGTACTTTACGAACACCACCATCTGTGGCTTTGCGGCATCAAGGAATGCTTCTACATTGCCGGGAGTGTCGAACGGCAGGTATGCCGTAGTCACCCTCGGGTGGAAGTTGTGGCGCACGGTATATCCCGAAGGGGAAAAGAATGTGAGCAGAATCCTGCACCCGGAATCCGCCGCGAGCAGACGCTCGATGAGAGGTCTGCCCTGCTCGAATTCTCCAAGCGATGCGGCATGTATCCACAGAGTATATCCTCCCTCGGGGCAACCGGCCTGCACGCGCGCTATACTGTCGCGGTGCCCGCGAACCATCAGCGCCGCTTTACCGGAACGCATGGCGACAATCCTTGCGGCTCCGGCATAAGCAGCTATGACTGCATTATATATCAGGCTCATCGGCAGGATGGATGCAATCCACACCCGCACGGATTCTGCGCAGGGTCTCGTCGCGTCCGAGGAGATCGGTGATTTCAAACATATGCGGACCTTTGCATTCGCCTACAACGGTGAGGCGGAAAGCGTTCATCACATTTCCCATGTGAAGTCCGTTACTCTTTATCCATTCCATCACTGCCGGCTCGAGCACTTTCCCGGAAAAGTCGGGCTGTGACTCGAGCAGTTCGGCCAGGCGTGTCATAGTATCTCCCATTGTGCTGTCCCAGCGTTTTTTAACAGCTTTGGCATCATAGCTCAAGGGGGCGCGGAAGAAGAAGTGGGCATGTTCCCACAACTCGGGCACGAAGTTGGCGCGGCTCTTGACAATTTCGAGAGCTTTGGAGATATATTCCTTTGAGAACGCGTCGGGAGCCACTCCGTTGGCTTCCATAACCGGCAGGAAAAGCTCGACGAGTTTTTCCGACGGGATTTCCTGTAGGTACACATGGTTGAACCATTTACCTTTCTCAAAGGCGAACTTGGCTCCGGAACGCGAGCAGTGGTCGAGCGAGAATTTGGCGATGAGTTCATTCATGCTCATCACCTCGGTGTCGTCGCCTGGATTCCAGCCGAGAAGGGCGAGGAAATTCACCACAGCCTGGGGAATATATCCGCTTTCGCGGTATCCGCTGGATGTCTCACCGCTTTTAGGGTCGTTCCACAGCAGCGGGAACACGGGAAAACCAAGGCGGTCGCCGTCGCGCTTGCTCAGCTTGCCCTTTCCGTCGGGCTTGAGCAGCAGAGGCAGATGCACGAATTCGGGCATCGTGTCGGACCAACCGAAAGCTTCGTAGAGAAGCACATGCAGAGGCGCGCTCGGCAGCCACTCCTCGCCACGAATAACGTGCGAGACCTCCATGAGATGGTCGTCGACTATATTTGCCAGATGGTAGGTGGGCAGGTCGTCGGCACTCTTATAGAGCACCTTGTCGTCGAGGATGTCGCTTTTTATTGTCACAAGGCCGCGGATACGGTCGTGGACCTGCACATCACGTCCCGGATCGATTTTGAACCGCACAACATATTTCTGCCCGTCGGCAATCATTTTCTCCACTTCTTCAGCGGGTAAACTCAGCGAGTTCCGCATACCCATACGCGTGGATGCATCATATTGGAAGTTGGGAGTCGCGGCTCTTGCGGACTCGAGTTCTTCGGGGGTGTCGAATGCGTAGTATGCTTTTCCTGCATCGAGGAGCATCTGCACATGGCGACGGTAGATGTCGCGGCGTTCACTCTGCCTGTATGGACCGAAGGGACCGCCTTCACGCACGCCTTCGTCGATTTCGATTCCAAGCCATGCAAGTGCTTCGTTTATGTAGTCTTCAGCTCCGGGCACAAAACGCTGCGAGTCGGTATCTTCGATTCGCAGAATCATTGTGCCACCGTTCTGCCGTGCAAAAAGATAGTTATAAAGCGCCGTGCGTACGCCGCCTATATGAAGAGGACCCGTGGGCGAAGGTGCGAAACGCACTCGAACGGGACGGTTTATGTCGCTCATCGTCGGTGATAGTTTATTTTGATTGCGGTGGCAAAAATACGAATAAATCGAGAGAATACCCAAATTTGCCGTTACTCAAAAATATCAGTGCAGTGAACCTGGCGGCCGCATATGCCGCTGCGGCATGACCGAAAACATGAAGGCCCGGCGTTGCAGACCGAACCTTCATGTTTCTTTTAATTATCGGGCCTGTATCAGCCGCACTTGGATGTGCCGCAGGCCGTGCAGATAAGACAGCCTTCCTGGTATACCAGCGTTTCCTGTCCACAGTTGGGGCATTTCTGTCCTTTGGCGCATGTGCCGTTGGGCAGATATTTCTTCAGCGCTCTCTCCACGCCCATCTTCCATGTGTTGATGCTCTGGGAATCAAGTTCCAGGCCGCCCACAAGTTTAAGCACCTGGTCGATAGGCATGCCATAGCGCAGAACGCCGCTTATAAGCTTGGCATAGTTCCAGTATTCGGGATTGAACTTGTCGCTGAGGCCTTCGATTGTGGTCTTGTGGCCACGCTTGTTTATGAACTGGAAGTCGTAGCGTTTGTTGCCGTTGTCGTCCACGGCCTTGATTATCTTTCCGTGCGTAACGCTCTTGGGAAGGAACAGACCGTCTTCATCGTCGCTGAGACCGGTGAAGATTTCATACGGAGTTCCGCCGACGAGTCCGACGAAAGCAATCCATTTTTCTTTGTTGTTCTGGAAGCGCACCACGTCGGCATCAAGTTCGATGGGGCGTTTTATGGCAACCGCAGGCTGTGGTTTATCGCTTTTTTTCTCTATCGATACCAGCACGCCCGAGCGGGAACCGTCGCGGTAGACGGTACATCCCTTGCAACCGGCATGCCATGCCTTGCGGTAGAGCTGCTCGACGGCGTCCTCGCTGATGTCGGCAGGGAGGTTGATTGTCACCGATATGGAATGGTCGACCCACTTCTGGATGGCACCCTGCATGTTCACTTTCTCGTACCAGTCGATATCGTTGGCGGTCGCGCCGGAATACGGCGAACGGGACACGATTTCGTCGATTTCGTCCTGTGTATAGTTTGTACGTGCCTCAATTCCGGCGACTTTCATCCACTCGAGGAATTTGGGATGATATACGATGTATTCCTCGAAAGCATCGCCGCTGTCGTCGACATAGTCCACCCTCGCGCCGGCTTCGGCTGCGTTGATTTTGCGGCGGCGCTTATAAACCGGCATGAACACCGGCTCTATACCCGACGAAGTGCGTGTGAGCAGGCTGGTGGTTCCTGTTGGAGCTATTGTGAGGCAGGCGATGTTGCGACGGCCCTGCCTGCGCATGTCGCTTCCGAGTTGCGGGTCGGCTTCGCAGAGGCGGGCGATATAAGGATTGCCGGCCTCGCGTCCGGCGTCGAAAACTTCGAACGCGCCACGCTCGGCAGCCATATCCACGCTGGAACGGTAAGCGGCAAGAGCTACAGCCTTATGCACCTGCACGGAGAACTCGGTAGCTTCCGGGGTACCGTATTTCAACCCCATGGCGGCAATCATGTCGCCTTCGGCGGTAGTTCCCAGTCCGGTGCGGCGTCCGCGGAGGGTCTTGGCCTTGATTTTTAGCCAGAGATCCCGTTCTGGGGCTTTCACTTCCTCGGGTTCGGGATCGGTATCGATTTTTGCAAGGATGATGTCGATTTTCTCCATCTCCAGATCGATGATATCATCCATGAGCCTCTGGGCTTTGCCCACTACATCGCGAAGCTTTCCGAAATCGAACTCAGCTTTTTCCGTAAAGGGATTATTTACGAAGGAATACAGATTGACAGCCAGCAGGCGGCAGCTGTCGTAAGGGCACAAGGGTATCTCTCCACAGGGGTTTGTGGAAATGGTTTCAAAGCCGAGATCGGCATAGCAGTCGGCCACGCTTTCGCGGCGTATGGTGTCCCAGAAGAGAACTCCCGGTTCTGCCGACTTCCATGCGTTGCCCACGATTTTACGCCACAGCGATGCTGCGTCGATCTCTTTTGTAAACTGAGGCTCGGCAGCGTCGACGGGATATTGCTGAAGGTATGGGGTGCCGTTTTCGACAGCCTGCATGAAGGCATCGTCGATGCGCACCGACACGTTGGCTCCGGTGACCTTGCCCGGAGTCATCTTGGCATCGATAAAGGCTTCCGCATCGGGATGTTTTATTGATACAGTCATCATCAGGGCGCCACGCCGTCCGTCCTGCGCCACCTCACGTGTGGAATTGGAGTAACGCTCCATGAAAGGCACCAGGCCCGTGGATGTGAGCGCGGAATTCTTCACCGCAGAACCTTTGGGACGAAGATGGGACAGATCGTGCCCTACTCCGCCGCGGCGTTTCATGAGCTGTACCTGTTCCTGGTCGATGCGCATAATGCCGCCGTAGCTGTCGGGCTTGCCGTCGATACCGATTACAAAACAGTTCGACAGCGATCCGGCTTGCCTGCTGTTGCCGATTCCGGCCATCGGGCTTCCCGCAGGGATAACATAGCGGAAATCGCGCAACAGACCGAAAATAGTTTCGGCATCCATCGGATTGGGATATTTGTTCTCGATTCGTTCCAACTCGCGGGCAAGACGGCGGTGCATGTCGTCGGGAGTGAGTTCGTAGATGTTTCCCTCGCTGTCTTTGAGGGCATATTTGCTCACCCACACGCGGGCGGCAAGTTCGTCGCCGTCGAAATACTTCAACGACGCTTCGTAGGATTGATCGAAAGAATAGATTTCAGGTTCAGTACTCATGGGTCTGGAGGGCTTGTAATAAGCGGAGGCAAAGTTGAGCATTTTCCGGCGGTACCGCAAGACCCCGGAACAAAATCGGCATCCAATGTTGATAAATATTTTCATGGCTGCCGGAGCGCACCTATAATAAATTCTGTTAACGGCCCTTCGGCAAATGGCTCCGCCGGGTAAATTTCGCTAATTTTGCACTGTCCCGACACACCTACCGACATGACACGCAAATGGAACTACCCTTCTCTATCGATGGAAGAACAGCGCATCGGCGCTGAACTCGCCCGTCGCTTCGCCAACTGCCAGCCGATTGCCGATCTTCTGGTACAACGTGGCATCGACAATATCGATAGTGCCGAGCGGTTCTTCCACCCGTCGTTGCGCGACCTTCACGATCCGTTTCTCATGCCGGGCATGGATGCTGCCGTGGAGCGCCTGAACCGCGCCATGGGCAGCAAAGAGCGCATCATGGTGTACGGCGACTACGATGTGGACGGCTGCACTGCCGTGGCGCTTGTTTTCCGCTACCTGCAGAACTTCTACTCCGAACTCGATTTCTACATTCCCACACGCTACGACGAAGGCTATGGCATAACCCGCAAATGCATCGACGAATTCGCCGACCAGGGTGTCAAGCTGGTGATTATTCTCGACTGCGGCATAAAGGCCAACGAGGAAATCGAACATGCCGCCTCTCTCGGCATCGATTTCATAATCTGCGACCACCACAAGCCGGGCGCCGAGCTGCCTAAGGCCGCCGCCATTCTGAACCCCAAGCTCGAAGGAAGCACCTATCCATGCCCCCACCTTTCGGGCTGCGGTGTGGGCTACAAACTCATGCAGGCGTTCTCTATCAGCAACGGCATCGCCACCGCCGAGCTGGAATGCATGCTCGACCTTGTGGCGGTGAGTATCGCCGCCGACATCGTTCCCATCATCGACGAGAACCGCGTTATGGCATACATGGGGCTGAAGCGGCTGAACAGCAACCCCAATGTGGGATTGCGCGCCATAATACGCACCTGCGGCCTGGGCGGCAAGGAACTGACTATAAACGATGTCATTTTCAAGATAGGCCCGCGCATCAACGCCAGCGGACGCATGCAGAGCGGACGCGAGGCCGTGGAACTGCTTGTGGCCCGCGATGTAAAGGACGCCAACCGCAAAAGCCTCGAAATCGATCAATACAACAAGGATCGCAAGGAGCTCGACAAACGCATCACCGAAGAAGCCAATGCCATTCTCGAGGAACGTGGCGAGATGCATTCGCCGAAACGCTCCATCGTGATATATAACAAGCACTGGCACAAAGGCATTATCGGTATCGTGGCATCCCGCCTCACCGAACTGTACTACAAACCGTCGGTTGTGCTCACACTATCCAACGGCCTGGCCACAGGCTCGTCGCGCTCGGTGCAGGGATTCGACATCTACAAAGCCATCGAGAGCACCAGCGACCTTCTGGAGAACTTCGGCGGCCACACCTATGCCGTGGGGCTTTCGCTGAAGGAGGAGAATATCCCCGCCTTCACCTCGCGCTTCGAGGATTATGTGGCGGCCAACATACTCCCGGAACAGCTGACTCCGCAGATCGACATCGACGCCTTCCTGTCGTTCTCCGAAATCACCCCGGAATTCGTGTCGACCCTGCGCCTGTTCAACCCATTCGGTCCCGGCAACCGCAAGCCAACATTCTGCAGCCGGCGTGTCAAGGACTTCGGCACCAGCAAACTGGTAGGCCGCAATCTGGAGCATATAAAACTCGAGATGGTCGACGACACTTCCGGTCGTGTGATCAACGGCATTGCCTTCAACATGGCGTCCTACTTCGAACACATACATTCCGGCAAGCCTTTCAACATCTGCTTCACCATCGAAGAGAACAAGCACCAGAACTCCACCTCGCTGCAGCTGCTTGTGAAGCAGATACGCGCAGCGGTGGAATAGTGCCCGGACCATGGTTCCCGAAGGCCAGTTCACGTTCCTGGAGGCCGACAGCGACAACGAGCCGTCGGCAACAGGACTCACACCCATTGAAGTTCTGCACCGTTACTGGGGCTACGACAGCTTCCGGCCGCTCCAGCTGCCTATAATAGAGAATATCCTTTCGGGCAAGGACACCATAGGACTGCTGCCAACCGGCGGCGGAAAATCGCTCACATTCCAGGTTCCGGCATTGATTCTGCCGGGAGTGACACTGGTGGTATCGCCACTCATATCCCTGATGAAGGACCAGGTTGACCGTCTGCACACTCTCGGCATCGCCGCCGAATGTCTCCACTCGGGATTGAGCCTCCGACAGGCCGATTATATTGTGGAACGGTTGCGACAGGGGCGTATAAAACTGCTTTACGTGGCTCCCGAACGTCTTGGACGTCCCAACTTCGTGGCTGAACTGAAAAAACTTGAAGTCAGTCTTGTAGTTGTGGACGAGGCGCACTGCATTTCGCAGTGGGGCTACGACTTCCGCCCGTCGTACCTCCGACTGGACACGCTGCGATGCATCTTCCCCGACACCCCTATGCTGGCACTCACGGCATCAGCCACTCCGGAGGTGCTCGCCGATATAGTCCGACAACTCGATATGCATCGCCCGGGGCTGTTCAGCCTCAGCTTCCGGCGCAACAATATCTCCTTCATGGTCCGCAATTGCCGTGTGAAGGAAACCATGCTGCTGCATATCCTGGACCATACGCAGGGAAGTGCGATAGTCTATGTGCGCTCGCGACGCCGCTGCCACGAACTGTCCTCAGCTCTGAATGCCGCAGGCATAACCGCGACACACTATCACGCCGGCATGGAGCCGACACACAAAGACGGTGCCCAGGAAGAATGGATGAGTGGCAATGTCCGTGTAATGGTCGCTACCACAGCCTTCGGGATGGGTATCGACAAACCGGATGTTCGCCTGGTGGTACATTTCGACATGCCGTCGACTCTTGAAGAATACTACCAGGAAGCAGGACGCGCCGGACGCGACAACCTGCATTCCTGGGCTGTGCTTCTGGCAACAGCCAACGACAAGGCGGTATTCGCCCGACGTCTGGCCGCGGAATTCCCGCCCAAAGAGACTGTGCGCCATATATACGATGAAATCTGCCGCTATCTCGACATTCCCATGGAGGGTGGCGAACGACAGCTCTACGAATTCCGGACCGATGCCATGAGCCTCGAATACGGAATCGACCGGCGCATACTTGCTGCATCGTTACGGATTCTCTCGCGCACGGAATTTATTGAATATATAGAGGAGACATCGATTCCTCCGCGTGTGCAGGTGCTGCTGTCGCGCGAAAAACTGTATTCGACAGCCATGGACGAAAATGACGATGCCGTGCTCGAAGCTGTGCTGAGGCTCTACACCGGCGTGTTCATGGATCTCACCAATGTGAATGAAGACCACATAGCCACACGATGCGGGCTCACACGCGACATGGTGCATTCATCGCTGCTGCGGCTCCGGCAGCAACATGTGATACAGTACGTTCCGGCAAACCGCACTTCCTATGTATATTTTCCCGAACCACGCACGGAATCGCGCTATCTTCCTCTGGGAAGGCAGGTCTACGACGACCGACGGCTTGCACTCGAGCGCCGCATGGATGCCATGCGCGACTTTGTGTTCGGCGCCCCGCTATGCCGCCAGCAGCACATGCTGGCCTATTTCGGCGAAAAAGATGCCGAACCTTGCGGAATGTGCGACATATGCCGTGAACGCAAAAGCGCGGACAATCCGAAGCTTGTCGAGCCAGCGGAACGCATCACGGGCATTAGGGATTCAATCGTGGCATTCATAGCATCGTGCCCCGATGGCAGGGCTACTATGGGCCGGATAACGCATGAATTCCCGGAAATGACCGCCGAGGATGCCGATGCTGTCGACGCGCTTGTGCGCCAAGGCGTGCTACGCTTCGAACCGCCTTATATAACAGTTGTCCGAAAATGATTTTCGTATTCTCCGCAACAGGCAACAGCATGCATGTGGCTCGGCGGATAGCCAATGCCACAGAGGATTACATTGTAGATATCGCCGACTGTCTGCGCTCTGAATCTTTCGAATTCCAAACCTCCGCCAACGAACGCGTAGGCTTCGTGTTTCCTACCTATTTTCTCGGACTGCCTTTGCCGGTGGAAAAGTTCGTGGAAAAGCTCAAGCTGCATTGCGGGCAGGATGCATATGTGTATCTAGTGACAACATTCGGAACATCCCCCGGAGCATCCGCCGCCCTTCTGCCGCGGTTGCTGAAAGAGCGCACCGGCATTACAAATCCCATAAATACCGCATCGGTGAGAATGGTCGACACATGGACGCCTATGTTCAATGTATCCGATGCCCGGCGCAACCGCCGCATCGAACAACGTGCAGAAGTCGAAATCGAAGAAATAGCATCCGCAATAGTCACCCAGAGCGGACTTCACATGTCGGGCCTGCGGATTCCAGTATGGCTGGCGCGACTATACCATAGCAGCTACGAAACCGAACGCCGGACGTCGCGTTTCCGTATCGACCGTGAAAAATGTTCGGGATGCGGACGATGCGCACGATTCTGCCCGTCGGGAACAATACAAATGGCCGACAGACATCCTCGCTGGAATGCACCCAAATGCTTCATGTGTCTACGGTGCGTGCACCAATGCCCGTCGTTCGCCATCGATATAGGATATCGCTCGCGCACCCACGGCCAATACATCTACCCCGAATGTAAATAGCCCCTGTAGCGGCAACAGCAAAAAAGAAGGCCTCCGGTTCAATCCAGAGACCCTCTTTTGGGATGGTCTTGCCGGTTCATACAAACCGGGGCGTATTCATTTCAGCTTGAATTCCATGGGCAATACCATAGCTGCGGCCACGGCAACACCGTTTTCCTTACCGGGATTCCACCTGGGCATGGATTTCACTACCCTTACTGCCTCGGCATCGAGGTCGGGATCGACTGGTTTCGGAACGCACACTTCGGAAAGAGTACCATCGGCGTTTACCTTGAATTGAACAATCACTCTGCCCTCCACACCTGATTTGGATGCATTCTCGGGATAGCGCATGTTCTCCATCAGATACTGGAACATAGCCATTTCGCCACCGGGGAAAGATGGTAACTGTACGGCATCTTCGGAAGAGGCTGCTGGCAGCTCTTGTCCGGCAGAAGGATTTTGAGTAACTTCGCCGACGGTTTCAGACTGCGACGGCGACAGTCGGTTGACAACCGCTGCAACCGCCGGGATGTTTGCCACTGCCAACGCACCGGCTATCGCCGGCACGATGGCCAGAGTGCGCAGTAATGCCGCACCCTTGCTCTGCTTTTTACACATCATGGTGATTCTTTTTTTAAGTTTACTATGAGTCAGGTTGTTGGCCAGTGACTGCAATCTCGTGCCAACAGCCTTTTTTATTAATAATATCTGATACGATTTAATATCCACGCCGGCATCCACCACATCGCTGTCGGCCTCATACTCATGCGCCAATGCAAGCTGCCGGCGCCAGAGCCATACTACAGGATTATACCACAGAAAGACGCACAGCAGTGCTGCAACAGCCAAATCCCATGAATGTCCTCGGCGGATGTGAGCTTTCTCATGAATGACTGTCATGCGATTGTCGTCGGCTTCTTCATCCTTATTCAATATGATATAGTGCATCCAGCTGAAAGGAGAAGTCTTTGCATCGGTGAAAACGACAACCGTTCCATCTCCGCCTGCCACCTTTTTCCCTGAACGGATAATACGTATCAACCTAATCAATGAACCTGTCATGAACGAAAGTACTGCCACTACGCCCGCAAGATATACGATGTACAAAATCTTGCCTATAGCCACCGGATGTTCATCAGCGGCTACCGCAAGAATATCGGGAGTTCCGGCCGACAGTTCTGCTGCCACAACAGAACCGGCAGGCCAATTGACGGAAGGGATAAAAGGCATTGCCAATCCAAAGGCCATAATGCCCCACAGCAACACACGGTTGAAACGCGGCTGTTTCACATCGGCTATGAACAGAGCAAACGCGAGATAGCCGAAAAGCAAACATATGCTTATGCCCAGCGAATAAGAAAAAACTTCCATCATTTCTTCGATTGTTTTTCCACCATATCTATTATCTGGCGAAGTTCATCCACCGAAATCTTTTCCTCCTCGACAAGAGCCGACACTGCGGATTTATAGGAGTTATTGAAAAAACTTCTCACAATATCGCTGAAAGAACGTTCTATGAATTGCTCACGCCCGACAACTGCATAATATTGAAACGCTCCTCCCACTACATTGTGACTCACGAAACCTTTATCCTCCAATATCCTGATCTGCGTAGAAATAGTGTTGAAATGCGGCCGTGGCTCGGGATATGCAGCCACAACCTCCCGCACAAACATGGGCCCTTTTTCCCAAAGCAGATTCATGATGGGAGTCTCTTTCTCGGTCAATTTGATTTTTCTTTCCATAACTAATACCTTAGTTGGTGCAGCAAAGGTATAACTAATGTTTTAGTTAAGCAAATTTATTTTTAAAATTCCCATAAAAAAATGTCTAAGCTGGCTCAAATAGCTAATTTTGCATATGCGATTCGAATTCGCCAGCCATACTTGCTCTTTCATAAATAACAAACGTTTATCCGGCAATGCCAAAAAGTGTATCTGTGAAATTCATCGACTTCTGGGAAGGATTCGATGAAACCGATAATAAATTTCTCTCAGCACTGCGTTCGCGGTATGTAGTGGAGGTTATTCCTGCTGCCAGCTCTGAGGAACCTGAAATATTGTTCTATTCTCGAAACGGACAGCTTCACCTGGAATATGACAGTCCTATTAAAGTTTACTATACCGGCGAAAACGATGTGCCTGACTTCAATGAATGTGACTACGCGATATCGTTTCATCGTATAGAATTTGGGAAGCGACATCTACGCTACCCTTTATATATGCTGTACGAATACGATAAAGTGAAACAGACGCATAACCTGTCGTTTGGCCGAGACATGGCAGAAAGACCATTCTGCACTTTCTTGATGCGGAACCATTGGAACTGCGATCCGCAGCGCATCAAGATTGTCGACGCTGTGGAAGCCTACCGGGCGATTGCCTACGGAGGCTCATGGCGTAACAATGTGGGAGGAATGATTGACAACAAGATACAATTTATTGCAGGCTATAAGTTCAACTTAGCACTGGAAAACAGCCGGCTGCAAGGCTATGTTACGGAAAAAATTCTTGAGCCTCTTGCCGCCTCGACCGTTCCACTCTACTGGGGCGCTCCCGATGTGTGTAAAGATTTCAACTCCGATGCTTTCATCAACATCGCAGATTACAATAGTCTTGATAATTTCGTTGCCGATGTTAAACGCATCGATAATGATGCCGAAGCTTATCTGAAAATTCTTAGTGCTCCCAAATTATTGAGCGACCGCACAATCGACTACGACGGCCGGCTGGCAGATTTCCTATCGGCAATCGTAGAGGAACGCCGACGATATACCACAAGATACGGCGAAGCCGGAAACTATCACAGGCGCAGGATTCTGCTTGTCCCTTTCAGTGAAAACGGCAATCTGATGCGCATGGCAAAACTTATCAGACTTTGCTACAAGCCACATCACAAGAAACGCTGAAGCCGGTGCAGCCCGTGCAAGAATTAGCATAGGCAGTTGCTTATTGCACTTCGTTCTTGAAACTGCAAAACAAGCAACTGCCACTTGAATTTGACACATCGGTAAGCAGTGTACACATGAATTTTAGTCTGGATGATACCAGTTTTGAAAAAGCACAAATCTCCGCAGTCACAACTCATGCCGGTGGCAATATGGTACTAGCGGCCAGATTGCCGCCGGTATTTCCGAGGGAACACTATGGTCAAAAAAAGTATAGACTGAAATATTGTACCACTTCATGGGTGGTATATTGCCATGTTAGTGGTATAATTGCTGCTCTTCTATTTTGTTTATACCACTTTTCAGGTGGTATATTTGCATATCAGTGGTACGTTTCGCATCTTTGCATTATAAATATGGCGCAACTCGATAAACTTTACAGACAGTGGTTAGACATTCAGCCTCTTTCGGCAGATGACGAAAAACGGTTGAAGCGGAAGTTTATGCTCGACTTCAATTATAACAGTAACCACATTGAGGGCAACACTCTCACTTACGGTCAAACAGAGGTGCTTCTTCTTTTCGGAGAAGTAATAGGATCTGCCAAGATGAAAGACCTTGAGGAGATGAAAGCTCATAACATTTGCCTAAATATGGTTGAGAGGGAAGCTGATACTGATGAGCCCTTGACTGAAACTTTTATTCGACAGGTTCATCAGGTGATGTTGCGTGAGGATTATAAGGTATATCGTCAGCTACCTGGTGGTGAAACCACAAGTTACACCGTTCATGCCGGACGATACAAAACACGACCAAATTCCGTTATCACCCCGACTGGAGAACGATTTGAATATGCATCTCCGGAAGAAACGCCGGCTTTGATGGCGGATTTAGTGCAGTGGTATAACAATGCCATTTCGGAAGGAACTCTAACTCCTGTTCAACTTGCTGCACTATTCCATTATCGTTATATCCGTATCCACCCGTTTGAGGATGGCAACGGTCGTATAGCACGACTGATGGTTAATTTCATCTTGCGCCGTCACAGCTGGCCAATGATGGTTATCCGCAGTAAGAACAAGAAAGCGTATCTCAACGCTTTGGGGCTTGCGGATGCCGCAACCGGTCCAATACCGGCCGACGGCGCGCACGCTTCTTTGAAGTCCGTAGCTCCCTTTGTGGAATATATTGAATCTGCTTTGACAGCCGACATTTCGTCGATGCTTGAATTCTTATCAGGCGACCGAGAAATGATGTGGTGGTACGAGGGTGAAATCGTTCGGTTCTCTACACCCACTCCCGCTCGTATTCTCCGCGTCCTTCAATCCAATCCGAATGCTTCTCTCTCGGCAATCTCGACAACTCTCGGTATAAGCCGTTCTGCTATACAAAAACAGATGGACAACCTCGCTGAAAAAGGCTATATCTCTCGACCGGAAGGCAAAAAGCGCGGTTGGATAGTTAATATGACTTCAGTTATCAGTTACGAAATATAAGTAGTCCTTTGGGTTTAAATAGTTCCAATTTAAAAACCCTAACTCCATAGTAAAAGAACTCTTAATTACTCATCTGACAGAATCCTTTCAAAGCAACTTGAAATACCTCTAAAAATCAAGAAGTCTTCATTAGATATTTTGGCAGAATGAGCATCTGCTCTTCGGTATCTGTTGCTTATTCTGTTGCTTGTTGCTTGTTTAATCTGCTTTATAAAATGGTTTTGGAAGTCGCGGATTTTTTTGCTAATTTTGCACGAATTTGGGATTGAAATGCGCCAGCGGCAACTCCGCGACGTATTCTCAACTAAATGACAATGTCGACAAAAAAATTGAAGAAAATTTCCACCATGGGCTCACGCATCACATCCATTGTGAGTGTGTGCCTCGTTCTGGTGCTGCTTGGTCTTTCGGCAATGACCGGCATATGCGCCCGCGCTCTGGGCGATGATTTGCGCGGCGGCCTCGGGTTCACTGTGATTATGGAAGCCGACGCCGATACCACTCTTGTCCGGGATGTCGCGGAAATGCTTGCCGCAGACCGCGCAGTGCGAGAGGTGAAAATGCTCAGCGCCGACAGTATCCTTGCTTCGGAACGCGCGTTTCTGGGCAGCGACTTCGCCCTTGAACCCGGTGTGAACCCATACAGTGCCGAAATAGAGGTGAAAATGAAACCGGAACACGCCGTCGCCGACAGCGTGGCAGCGATGAGCCAGTACTATTCGCAGTGCGAAGGCGTGGCACGGGTGGCCACACAAGGCGAAGTTCTCGACGGCGTCGAGAGCACGCTGTCCCGGACGAACACCGTGCTGCTGATTCTTGCAGGCGTGCTCCTGCTGGTATCTGTGGCGCTGATAAACAACACTGTGAGTCTGAGCGTCTACAGTCGCCGCTTTCTCATTCATACGATGAGACTTGTCGGCGCCACTCCGGGCTTCATCCGCCGCCCGTTTGTCCGCTCAGGAGCCATCAACGGCCTCATAGCCTCCGTTGTGGCATGTGCGCTTGTGTGCACGGCAAGGATATTCGCCGCCGGAGTGGATATTATTGTGGCACGGGCACTGTCGTGGCCAGTGATGGCCGTTATGTGCGCTGCTCTTGTGGCAGCCGGCGTGCTGCTGGCCGCTCTAACCTCATATTTTGCCACGAACCGCTATCTTGCCGCAAGCTACGACGAGATGTTCCTTAAATAAGTTGCAAAACATCAACTACTCACTACCTGACTAATAATGGATTTTAACGAGACAAAAACGGAAAACACCCCCGCGGCTTCGCTTCCACTGGGGCGACTGAACTTCATTGCCATGGGAGTGGCGGCTGTGCTGATTGTCGCCGGGTTCCTCCTGATGCTCGGCTCAAGCTCCACACCTCAGGAGTTCAACCCCGATATCTTCAGCACCCGACGCATCGTCGTTGGTCCCGCTATCGCGTTCATAGGATTTGTAGCCATGGCATTAGCCATAATAATAAAACCGACCTGCAAGAACAAGGCCAATGGACACGCTTGACGCACTCATACTCGGCATCGTTCAGGGACTTGCCGAATATCTTCCTGTAAGTTCTTCGGGACATCTGGCCATTTTCCGTGAAATACTCGGGGTAGACCTCGGCGGAGCACAAAGCCTGCAGTTCGATGTGGCACTTCATGTGGCAACAGTTCTGAGCACCATAGTTGTTCTCTGGAAAGAGTTCTGGCCATTGTGCCGCAGCTTCTTCACTTTCCGCCGCGACGAAGGCTTCTGGTATGTCTGCAAAATCCTGGTATCTTGCATTCCCATCGGAATCGTCGGGGTGTTCTTCAAGGATACCATAGAGATGATATTCGGCGAGGGCATCGGCCTGGTAGGATACTGCCTTCTGGGCACCGCGACCCTGCTCGCTTTCTCATATTTCACCCGCACGCGCCCGGGACAGACCGGCGAACGCCCTCTAATCGGAGGCAAACCCCGCGACATCACTTTTGTCGATGCCTTTGTTATCGGCTGCGCCCAGGCTGTGGCAGTTCTTCCCGGTCTGTCGCGCTCCGGGTCGACAATAGCTACGGGCATCATCATCGGCGACAAGCGTGAGCAGATAGCCAAGTTCTCGTTTCTGATGGTGATTATCCCCATCCTCGGAGAGGCCGTGCTCGACGCCCGCAAGATATTCGCTGTCGACGCAATCGACATCGCCGCAGGCGCTCCCGAAACAGCCGTAAGCTTCACCGCTCTCATAACGGGGTTCATCGCTTCGTTTGCGGTAGGCTGCGTAGCCTGCAAATGGATGCTCGAACTTGTCCGCAAGGGCAAGCTGGTATGGTTCGCGCTGTACTGCCTCATTGTAGGCCTGGTTTGTCTGGCCAAGTTCTACGGATTATTCTAAGCCATTTACTATGAATTATCTTGATGGCGAAATCCTGTGCATCGACAAGCCATTGGGCTGGACATCTTTCGATGCCGTGAAACGGATACGCGGAGAACTGAGCCGCCGGCTGGGCATGAAGAAAATAAAGGTAGGCCACGCAGGCACCCTTGATCCACTTGCCACCGGTGTGATGATTATATGCACCGGCAAGGCTACCAGGCAAATCGACATGCTTCAGGCCGGAGTGAAAGAATACGAAGCCACCCTTACGCTGGGAGCCACCACCCCGTCGTTCGATCTCGAAACGGAAGTGGATGCCCGCTACCCCGTGGAGCATATCAGCGAAGAACTCGTGCTTGAAGTGCTGAAGCAATTCACAGGAAGCATAAGCCAGATTCCTCCGGCATATTCAGCGGTGAAAGTCGACGGCAAACGGGCCTATGAAAGCGCACGCAAGGGAAAAGCCGTGGAGCTCAAGCCCAAACAGCTGGTAATCGACAGTATCGACCTGTTGAGTTTCAGCCCCGGTGAAATAAGCATACGCGTTGTATGCAGCAAAGGCACCTACATCCGTGCCCTTGCCCGCGACATAGGCGTTGCGCTCGGCAGCGGCGCCCACCTCAAGGGGCTGCGCCGCACCCGCGTGGGCGACACATATATCGGCAGTTGCATGACTGTTCCGCAGGCCGTGGAGATGATACGCACCGCACCTGTGGAGATGCCCGACGACGCAAACGACACAAGCCATCAATCCAATACGAAAACGACCACAATAACAGCACAATAAACCGATGAAACTTTCGCAGTTCAAATTTCATCTGCCCGACGAACTCATTGCTGAACGTCCAGCCACATCACGCGACGAATGCCGCATGATGGTAATCGACCGCAAGACCGGCGAGATATCCCACCATATCTTCAAGGAAATCATCAACTATTTCGGCGACGGCGACATGATGGTGTTCAACAACACAAAGGTTTTCCCCGCGCTGCTCTATGGCAACAAGGAGAAGACCGGCGCCCGCATCGAAGTGTTCCTTCTCCGCGAACTCAACGCCGAAAACAAACTATGGGATGTGCTGGTCGAGCCCGCCCGCAAAATACGAATAGGCAACAAGCTTTATTTCGGCAACGACGAATCGATGGTAGCCGAGGTTATCGACAACACCACATCGCGAGGCCGCACGCTACGTTTTCTCCATGACGGCCCTCACGATGAATTCAAGCGCGCACTGTACGAACTCGGCAACACTCCTCTCCCGCCATATATCAAACGTGCCCCCGATGCCGCCGATGCCGAAACCTACCAGTGCATCTTCGCCGAAGAAGAAGGTGCGGTGGTATCGCCAGCAGCAGGCCTGCATTTCTCCCGCGAACTGCTCACACGACTGCAGATCAAGGGTGTCAAAAAAGCTTTTGTCACCGTTCACTGCGGCCTCGGCGCCTTCCGCGAAATCGACGTGGAAGACCTCACCAAACACCGCATGGACTCCGAGCAGATGAAAGCCAGTCCTGAACTGGTGGAACAGGTGAACTCCGCCAAAGACCGAGGCAAACACGTGTGCGCCATAGGCACTTCGGTGCTTCGCGCCATCACCACCGCCGACAGCATGGGCGGCCACATGAAGACCTACGACGGATGGACCAACAAATTCATCTTCCCTCCCTACGATTTCGGCGTATGCACCGACCTTGTCACCAACTTCCACATGCCCTACAGCACCATGCTCATGATGGCGGCGGCGTTCGGTGGCTACGACCTTGTCATGAAAGCCTACGAGATTGCCATAGAAGAGAAATACCGCTTCGGCTGCTATGGCGACGCCATGCTCATAATCTGACAGGCACCAGCACATGGCAACCGACACCAACGCCGCTTTCACGGCAGCAATGCAGGAATGCCGCAAGGTATTCGCCGCCAAGCTTTCCGACTACGGCCCATCCTGGCGCATCATGCGCCCTCAGGCAATCACCGACCAGATTCTCATAAAGGCGCGACGCATACGATCGCTGCAGATAAAAGGGTTCTCGGCGGTAGGCGAAGGCATCATGCCTGAGTTCAAGGCCATTGTGAACTATGGAATAATCGCAGTAATCCAGGTCCGGCAAGGCTTCGCCGACAACAAGGATATCGACAACGCACGCGCGCTCGAACTATACGACGGCATCGCAGCCGAGGCTCTCGAGCTGATGACGGCAAAAAACCATGACTACGATGAAGCCTGGCGCGCCATGCGCGTGGAATCGTTCGTGGACATCATTCTCACCAAGCTCGAGCGCATAAAGGAAATCGAAGACCATTGCGGCCGCACATCGGTGTCGGAAGGCGTCGAGGGCAACTACTTCGATATTGTCAACTATGCAGTTTTCGGTATCATAAAATTCAACGATGAGGAATGAGCTCCGGCTGCGCCTGCGCAGGATACTCGTGTGGCTCTGCCGTCTCGCTGCAGGTGCCGTATTCGTTGTTTCAGGCTGGGCCAAGGCTGTAGACCCCGCCGGGTTCATAATCAAGGTAGGCGAATATCTTTCGGCGTGGGACTTGCAAGTGCCCCACGAAGCTATTGTGGCCGGATGTATTGCCTTGTCGGCATTGGAATTCGCTACCGGCATTATTCTCGCCTCAGGCTGCCTGAAGCGAGTGTCGGCCATCATTGCCTCAGCCATGATGGCGGCAATGCTGCCCTTGACTCTATACATCGCCATCGCCAACCCCGTGGCCGACTGCGGATGCTTCGGCGACCTTTTCAAGATTTCCAACTGGGCCACCTTCTGGAAGAACATTGGAATAAGCGCCGTACTGGGCTATCTGTTATGGCGCAACCGCACCGTGCCTGGAATCTATCCCGCACCTGTGCAATGGCTCGTGGCAACGGTTTCGCTGGCGTTTCCGCTGGGACTGAGCATGATGGGCTACCATGTGCAGCCCGTGGCCGACTTCCGCGACTATCCTCTGGGGTCGCAGATATTCCGTTCGGCCAGCGACACCGACAACGTCGACGAACTATTTGTCTACGAACGCGATGGCCGTCGGCAGGCTTTCGCGCTGGACTCCCTGCCCGACGAAAGCTGGACTTTTGTGGAAGCCACAGCCACCTCTGAATCCGGCGCCGACATAGCAGTTCGCGACGACGACGGCGACGATGTGAGCGCGGATATCGTGAATCCTGAAGCTCCTCAGTTATGGCTCATTGTACCCGACCCGGGAGTGCAGTTTCTCTCCCGGTCGCATCAGGTGAACAACCTCTACAGCTACCTGTCGGAGCTTGGCATCGACTTCACAACCATAGTGGGTTCCCGCGGAGCCGCCTACGACTACTGGCTTGACCTCACGCGTCCACGCTTCCCTGTATATTCGGCAGAGAACACCGCCCTGGAGCAGCTTGTCCGCGGCAGTGCCGGACTGGTATATACCAGAGGCGGCACGATTGTATGGAAACGCACACTCAAATCACTTCCCGACGACCTTCTGGAGCAAATGCCGCCCGAAGATACCGAAGAGCAGTCCATGCCGAACGTGCTCGACAACGTGACCGCAGTCGACGATGGCCGCATCTCCCTGGCCTCCATGGCAATGTTCGCCGCCATACTGCTTGTGCTGTATCTGCTCGGCCTGTCGCCCAAGGCTGTGAGAATGATAACCGCTGTAAAACGGACAAAAAAATAAAGAAATGATGTATACCCCACCTCAGATAAGCAGTCTCGGTCCTAACGAAGTGTTCGTGTTCGGCAGCAATCTCGAAGGACGCCATGCCGGCGGCGCGGCACGCACCGCCCAATTATGCTTCGGCGCCGTTCCCGGACTCGGCGCCGGACTGATGGGACAATCCTACGCCATCCCTACCATGCAGGGAGGTGTGGAGACCATAAAACCGTATGTCGACCAATTCATAGAAATAGCACGTCTGCTGCCGTTCAAGACGTTCTATGTAACCCGCATAGGCTGCGGCATAGCAGGTTTCAGCGACAGCCAGATAGCGCCTCTTTTCGCAGCGGCGGCGGCATTGCCCAACGTGATATTGCCACGCGAATTCGCCATGGTGCTAAAAAACACCGTATAAAGCTACATAAAACACTTTTTTTGGCTATCTTTGCCCGAAGAGCCGGTTCTGTCGGTTTCATAACAGCAAACACACAATTTCAACCACGCGAAAACTATATAACTCCATGCTTAAACGCTTCTTCATATCCATGCTCGGCACCATGGCCGGCATCTGGGTTTCGCTTCTTCTGGCATTCCTGTGCGGTATTATGCTTGTCGGCGTGGTGGCCGGACGCTCAGCTTCAGGAAACAAGAATTCCAAATCCATCCTCTATCTAAACCTCAGCGGCGTTGTCGAGGAGCGTGAGCAGGAAACCGATGTGCTTACCGCCATCCAGAACCTCGAGAACAACACTCCTACCCTGCAACAGATGCTCGCAGCGCTTGACGCCGCAGCCGACGACAACAAAATAAAAGCACTGTACCTCGACTGTGCGGGGGCAGCCATGGGCATGGCATCCCGCGAGGAACTGGCCGAAGCGATAGACCGCTTCAAGATCCGCAGCGGGAAACCCGTAATCGCCTATGCCGACAACTACGCCCAGGGCGACTACATTCTGGCCTCCCGTGCCGACTCCGTGTACCTGAACCCGATGGGCGCTGTCGACATCCACGGAGTCGGAGGCATAACTCCTTTCTTCCGCAACGCACTCGACAAACTCGGCATCAGGATGCAGATTATCAAAGTCGGCACCTTCAAAAGTGCTGTAGAGCCCTTTATTCTCAGTTCCATGAGCGAGCCTGCCCGCCTGCAGATGCAGCAATACTGCGACAGCCTTTGGGCCTATGCAAGCAACGAGATTGCCACCGGACGCGACATCAGCAACGACAGCATCCACACCTGGGCCTCGGAAATGATTTTCACCTTGCCGGCCAATGATTTCGTGGAACGCAGACTTGTGGACCGCCTCGAATACCGCAACAACGTGGAGAATATTCTGCGCGACATAGCCGGTGCCAAACGCGAAGCCGAACTGCCCCTGGTTTCTCCGGCTGAGTACATGAACGGCTCCGACATACTCGGCTCCATCGAAAACACGGAGCGCCCCCATGTGGCAGTACTCTTCGCCGTCGGTGATATCGTCGACAACGGCAAGGAAGGCATCGTCGGCAGCAGGATGGCTCCTGAAATCATCGACCTGGCCGACAACGACAAAGTGCGCGGCCTTGTGCTCCGCGTAAATTCCGGCGGCGGCAGCGCGTTCGCCTCGGAACAGATATGGCATGCTCTGGAATATTTCAAAAGCAAGGGCAAGCCTTTCTATGTGAGCATGGGCGACTATGCAGCCTCCGGAGGCTACTACATAAGCTGCGGAGCCGACCGCATTTTTGCCGACGCCACCACCATTACCGGCAGCATCGGTGTATTCGGTATGATTCCTGATTTAAGCGGACTGGTTACCGACAAACTCGGCGTGGACTTCAGCACTGTGGAAACCAACGCCAATGCCGCCGGCATCAGCCTCATGGAGCCGATGACTCCCCAGCAGCACGCTGCCATGCAGCGCAGTGTCGACCAGATATACGAAACATTCACCACCCGTGTCGCCAACGGCCGCGACATGCCTGTCGATTCCGTGAAAGCCATCGCCGAAGGCCGCGTATGGGTCGGCGCCAAAGCACTGCAGTTAGGACTTGTTGACACGCTCGGCTCACTTGCCGATGCAGTAGCCGCCATCAGCTCAGAAGTCGACCTCGACAGCGATGCCGTACAGTCGTATCCCGCGGTCAAGGAAGAGATGTGGCTTCAGGTTCTGCGCCAGGGCAACATAGCCGCCGAGCTTTCGACTGTTACTGAAGCAGCTGCAGCTGATCCCGCAACGATGGAAAGTATCCGATTCATCCGCCGGCTCCGTTCCATGAATCCGATGCAGGCGCGTATGGAAATTGTCCGTTTCCACTAAAAATATACCGGATATAAACGCATTTCACGAGTTCCTGCAAACCTCCACGACATGCCATCGATACTCTCTAAAGTCGTCCTGCTTCCATGCAGCAAACTCTACGGAGCAGCCACGTACATGCGCAACAAGTTCTTTGACTGGAAAATCCTCAAAGAACACACGTTCGAAGTGCCCATCATCACAGTGGGCAATCTCGCAGTGGGAGGTACAGGAAAGACACCACATGTGGAATATATCGTGGATGCGTTCCGCAAAACCCGCAAAGTGGCGGTTCTAAGCCGTGGCTACAGAAGGAGCACAAAGGGCTTTGTGGTCGCCGGCTCTACTTCCACACCCCGCGACATAGGCGACGAGGCATACCAGATATATCATAAATTCGATGGCGAAGTCATGATGGTGGTATGCGAGGACCGTGTGGCCGGCATCGAGGAGATAATGCGCATCAACCCGGCAATCGACCTAATAGTGCTCGACGACGCCTTCCAGCACCGCTACGTGAAACCCACGGTTTCTGTGGTGGTGAGCGAATATAACCGTCCGGTATATCGCGACAGCCTTCTGCCGTACGGCAATCTACGCGAAGGCCGCCGGGGGCTCAACCGAGCCGAAATACTCATCGTGAGCAAGTGCCCGACAAACATGCGGCCGTTCGACTACAGCGATGTGCGCGGAAACTACGATCTCATGCCGTTCCAGCATCTGTTCTTCTCGCACTTCCAATACAAGGAGCTTCGGCCGGTATTCCCTGAACTTGCCACTACTGTCCCCTACCTTGACTGGCTCGGCGAAAACGACAGAATCCTCGCCATTGCTGGCATAGGCAACCCGCGCCCGTTTATCCGCCAGGTGAAAAGCCACGGGGCAAGGGTGAAAGTCGACATATACCCCGACCACCACAACTACACCCGCAAAGACATCGAATATATCCAGGGGCGCTTCGACAGCCTTCGCAAGGGCGGCCAGCGTATTATTGTCACCACCGAGAAGGACGCCGTGCGGCTCAAAGCCAATCCATACTTCCCCTATGAGCTTAAGGCATCCACCTTCTACCTTCCCATCTCGGTGGAATTCGACAGGCCGGACAACGAGCCTGGAATAATCGAGGTGCTCCGCAAAATCATCGATGGCAATCACCCCCGGAAAGAACATTGACTCACGGCGGCGTGTTCTACTTCCGGACAAGCAAACAATAAGCAAATCCCGTAACTAACGATAATAACCATGCTCGAAAAAATCAAACAGACAGCCGATTACCTCCGCGGACGCGCAGGCGAACTTCCTAAAATCGGCATCATACTGGGCACTGGCCTGGGCACACTGGTGGACCACATCGAAAACGCCATATACATTCCTTATTCCGAGATTCCCAACTTCCCCGTATCCACAGTCCAGGGGCACAAAGGCAACCTTATCTTCGGCGATATGGGCGGACGCCGCGTCATGGCCATGCAGGGACGCTTCCACTACTACGAAGGCTACGACATGAAGACAGTGACCTTCCCCGTACGCGTTATGAAAGCGCTCGGCATCGAAACCCTCTTCGTGAGCAACGCTGCCGGCGGCATGAACAAGGAATTCAAGGTAGGCGACGTTATGGTTATCACCGACCAGATAAACCTATTCCCGGAAAATCCGCTCCGCGGCCACAACTACGACGAACTCGGCCCGCGCTTCCCCGCCATGACAGAACCCTTCTCCAAGGAACTCGTGGCTCTGGCCGACCGTATAGCCCTTGAGAAAGGCATCCGCCTGATGCATGGCGTATATGTGGGCACAACAGGTCCCACATTCGAGACGCCAGCCGAATACGAATATTTCCGCGTTATCGGAGGTGATGCAGTGGGCATGAGCACGGTGCCTGAAGTGATTGTGGCCCGCCACGGCGACATGCGCGTGTTCGGAATCTCCGTAATCACCGACCTTGGCGGCAAAGACATCACCGAAGTACCGACCCACGAAGAAGTGCAGAAAGCGGCACTCAAGGCTCAGCCAACCGTTGTGGCTCTTATGAAAGCCATGGTCGAAAACTGCTGATTGATGGAGGAAAAGCAAACGGAAATATCCCAGCTTGGAGAGTTCGGACTCATAGACAGGCTGACCGCAGGACTCGAATACAACAGCCCGAATACCGTTAAAGGCGTTGGCGACGATGCCGCAGTGCTCAGCCAGAAAACAGGTCTCGACACACTTGTAACCACCGACCTGCTTCTGGAGAACGTCCACTTCGACCTCACCTATGTTCCTCTGAAACATTTAGGCTACAAATCGGCGGTAGTGAACTTCTCAGATGTCTACGCCATGGGCGGCACTCCCCGGCAAATCACTGTCAGCCTGGGCATCTCGCGGCGTTTCACTGTGGAGCACATCGAAGCGCTCTACAGCGGAATCCGCCTCGCCTGCCAGAAATATGGAGTGGACATTGTCGGCGGCGACACCTGTGCCTCGCACCAGGGACTGGTGATTTCCATTACCTGCATCGGCGAAGTGCCTCAGGGCGAGTCCATCCGTCGCGATGGTGCCCGCGACACCGATCTTATATGCGTCACCGGCGACCTTGGCGCCGCATATATGGGTCTCCAGCTGCTCGAACGCGAAAAGACCGCATCGGCAGGACAAAGCGATTTCGAGCCGGACTTCAGCGGTAAAGAATACCTGGTGGAACGCCAGCTGAAACCCGAAGCACGGCGCGACATAATCGAAGAGCTCCACAAAGCCGGAATCCGCCCCACGGCGATGATGGATATCAGCGACGGCCTCTCCAGCGAACTGATACATATCTGCCGGCAAAGCGATACCGGCTGCCGCATCTATGAGGAACGTATCCCCATAGACTACCAGACAGCAGTGATGGCCGAAGAGCTGAATATGAATCTGGTCACCGCCGCACTCAACGGCGGCGAAGATTATGAACTGCTCTTTACCGTGCCGCTTACCGACCACGACAAAGTGGTGGCCATAAAAGGAGTCAGGGTAATCGGCTATATCACCAAGGCCGGCGACGGCTGCGCCATGGTGACCCGCGACGGCAACGAGATTCCGCTGAAAGCCCAGGGCTGGAATCCTCTGGCCTGAGCTTTCTGCAACATATTCAGTCACAGCCCGACGATGCCGCCATAGCGCCGCATCGCCGGGCTGTGGCCAAAAAAGTTTTGTATTGTAGCGGAAATTGCCTAACTTAGCGGCGAAGAGCTACGGCAGACACCGACGCCGTCGGCCATTCGACCTGTCACCATTTATCCAACGTTATGTTTACAAAACAACCCAAAGGTCTAATCCCCGCCGCCCTCAGCAACATGGGCGAACGCTTCGGCTACTACATAATGAATGCCGTACTTGTGCTTTTCCTATGCTCCAAGTTCGGTCTTGCCGAAGAACAAAGCACACTTATCTATTCAATCTTCTACGCCGGCATCTACATTCTGAGCCTTGTCGGCGGCTTCATCGCCGACAAGACACGCAACTACAAAGGCACCATCGCCAGCGGCCTTGTGGTAATGACCTTCGGCTACGGCGTTCTATCGATTCCCATCCTGTCCACATCCGACAATATCGGCTGGCTGCTTCCGATGACTTGCGCCGCCCTGTTCCTCATAGCATTCGGCAACGGCCTTTTCAAAGGCAATCTGCAGGCTCTTGTAGGCCAGCTCTACGACAATCCCAAATATTCCTCGCAGCGCGACTCCGGCTTCCAGATTTTCTATGTGTTCATCAACATCGGCGGCCTCATCGCACCCTTCGTGGCTCCCATGCTGCGCTCGTGGTGGCTCGGCGTGCACAATCTCACATATAACGCACAGCTTCCCGAACTCTGCCACAAGTACCTCAGTGTAACCGACAGCATGAACTCTCAGGACGCCGACAACCTGATGGCGCTCATCAGCCAGGTAAACAATGGCGAAGCCGCAGCCGATGTGTCAGCATTCTGCAGCCAGTACCTCGAAGTGTTCAACACCGGCATCCACTATTCCTTCATAGCCTCCGTGGCCGCGATGCTAATTTCGCTCACCATCTTCCTGGCTACAAAGAAAATCCTCCCCACCCCCGCCAAGAAAGAAGCAGGTCCAGCCGTGCGCATCTCGCAGGCCGAGCGCAAGGCCATGGCCGGAGAAATCCGCCAGCGCCTCTATGCTCTTCTGGCCGTACTTGCGGTGGTTATCTTCTTCTGGTTCTCCTTCCACCAGAACGGCACCTCACTGAGCCTCTTCGCCCGCGACTTCTGTGTCACCGACACCATAGCCCCTGAAATCTGGCAGGCAGTGAATCCATTCTTCGTGATTGTACTCACTCCGCTGATCATGCTGCTTTTCAGCACACTCTCAAAGAAAGGCATCGAAATCTCCACTCCCCGCAAGATTGCCATCGGCATGGGACTCGCCGCTGTGGCCTACCTTTTCCTGATGGTTATTTCCTGGGTTATGGACTACCCCTCGGCCGACATCTTCAAATCGATGCCGCTCAGCGAGACCGCCGGCATAAAGGCAGGTCCGTGGGTGCTTATCGTGCTGTACTTCTTCCTCACTGTAGCCGAGCTGTTTATCTCGCCCCTGGGACTCTCGTTCGTATCCAAAGTGGCACCGAGCCACATGCAGGGTCTGTGCCAGGGTCTCTGGCTGGGAGCCACCGCTGTCGGTAACCTCCTTCTGCCCCTCGGCCCGCTGATGTACAACAACTGGAGCCTCTGGATTTGCTGGGGTGTGTTCATGCTGGTGTGCATCGTCTCCATGGGCGTTATGTTCGGCATGGTCAAGTGGCTCGAACGCGTCACCTCCGACCGCGTCGAACCAGCTGCCGCTCCTGCAAAAATCGAGAGCGACGACGAAAACGTAATCTGACAATCATTTCCATTCCAATATCGGCGTCCGCCGCTTCGGTAGTCCGGAGTGGCGGACGCCTGCAATACCAAGAACAGATATTCCAAATCGATGAATCGACCCACACTTCTGCTGTCGGCACTCTTTCTGGCACTGGCATCGGGTGCGCCGGCACAGATTCCGGCATCCACATCGCCTGCCCTCACCGAGCAGGCCCGGCTCTATGCACGGTGCGACAACTGGCAGGGCGTACTCGACAACCTCACCTTCGCCACCGCTACCGGCAACGACCCCGAACTCCTGCTGCAGGCTCAGGCTCTTTGCGGCAGCGCACGCTACACCCAGGCTGCAGCCGCTTTCGAACAGTGGCTTTCCGAAAATCCGGCATCGCCGTCGCGCGGTACTGCCCATATGGCCCTGGCTGAAATACTCCTTCTGCAGAACGATGCAGAAGGAGCGTTGGAACAATACAGCCTTATTCCCGAAGGCAGCCTCTCCGCTGCCGACAACTGCCGCGCGGCATACGGCCGCGGCATAGCCCTTATGGCCTGCGGCAAGCAGGATAAGGCTCGAAAATGGCTCGAGAAAGCCTGCGAAGAGAAGACTCTGCGTCCGGCAGCAAGCTTCTATCTGGGCGTTATCGACTACGACAACGGCGATTTTGACCAGGCTCGACGGAATTTCGCCATATGCGACATATCCAGGCGTCCTGGCGTAGCCGCGGGTGTATATCTCGCCGAAATAGATTTCGCCCAGGGCCAGTATGGCAATGCCATCGCCACCGCCCGGCGTGCAGCCTCATCCACTCTGCTCAACACTGAGGAGCGGGCCGCCCTCGACCGCGTTTTAGGCGAAAGCCTCTGGAATACCGGAAATCAAGTGGATGCTGTAAGCCATCTCAAGGCTCATTGGCAGCAGGCATCTTCACCCTCCACAACCGCAGCCTATCTGCTGGCCGTCGACGCATACCGGCACTCCGACAACGCAGCAGCCAAAGAATACCTCAAACGCGCGCTACACGGAAAAGGCACCGAAGCCCAGGGCGCTCTGCTTCTTGCCGGCCAAATCATGCTTGCCGAAGGCAAACGCGACGGAGCCGCCATGGCTTTCGAAAGGGCAATCAATGCCAGCCCCTCCGACGATGAACTGCGTCGCGAAGCTTTCTACAGCTATGCCGTGGCACGCTTCGCCGGTGGCACCACGCCTTTCGGATCGGCTGTGGAAACCCTCGAAAACTTCCTTGCCGAATATCCCACGGGAATATACAGCGACAGAATCCGTGAATATCTCGCCCAGGGCTATCTGGCCGACGAAGACTATACAAAGGCTCTCGAGCGACTGCAGGCCATAGCAAATCCTTCGCAACATGTTCTCGAAAGCCGCCAGCGACTGATGCTTCTTCTGGCCGAACGCGCCATGTCGGAAGGCAAAACCCGCCAGGCCATGGTACTGCTCTCCCCGGCTGCGCAGCTTGCCCCTAACAGCAGTCTTGTTCCATTGATTTCTCTGCAACTGGGCAAAGCCGCACTTGCAACCGGCGACAACCGCATGGCAGCTGAAAAGCTCACCGCTGCGGTAAACCACCGAAAAATCTCTGGCGACAACAAAGCCGTTGCCCAGTACCTTCTCGCATATGCCCTTGCAGGAGACGGCAAGCACCGACAGGCCGACAGCTATTTCGCAGCAGCTGAAAACTCGGGACATTTCACCGATGCCGCAGCGGCCGATATCGCCGCACGCCGTGGCGACATGAGCTATGCTACCGCCGACTTCGCAGCTGCCGCCAACCACTACCGGCATGCGATTGCGACTTCGGAAGTGAACGCCGACTACTCGGCCTACCAGCTTGCACGCATGCTCGGGTTCCAACGACGGTATCCTGAACAGATCGCCGCCATCGACAGCTTCATCGCCGGATATCCCAGCTCCACTTACCACGCCGAATCATTGCTCGACAAAGCGGCCGCACAAATTGCGGCTTCACGCACCGAAGACGCACTGGCGACATATCAGACACTCATCGAAAGCCATCCACGCACATCGCAAGGCCGCCGTGCATATCTCCAGAAAGCCATGACTCTGCTGGAATGCGGCCGACGCGACAACGCCGTACAGGCATACAAGGACGTAATAAGCCTCTATCCAACTTCCGAGGAAGCCTCCCAGGCATCGGGGCTGCTCCGCGAAATCCTCGCACAGCAAGGCCGCGGAACCGAATACATCGCCTTTATGGAAACTGTGGAAGGGGCGCCTGCCGTCGACCGTACTTCGGCCGCCTCGCTAACTTTCGGCACTGCGTCACGACTCCTTACCGAGAACTCCGACACCACATCGATGGCAAGTTTCCTTTCCCGCTTCCCCGATGCTCCCGAAGCCGAGGAAGGCACTGCTATGCTGGCACAGGCACGCTACGACGCAGGCGACACTCCCGGAGCCCTTTCCCTGTGGCAGTCGCTCGAACCCAAAGCCTCCACCCCTCAGATGGCGCTGCGTGCACGCCTGGGTATTCTCCGTTCAGCCACCGAACTCGACGAGATTGCTCTCGCAGGCGCTGTGGCACAGACCATTCTCGAAAGCCCTGCATCGGGTTCAGCAATGGCTCAAGCCACCTATGCCCGCGGCCGCTTCCTGGCCCAGGACAGCACAACGATTGATGATGCCATTGAGCTGTGGCGCTCCGTAGCCGACGACACAAACGACATATACGGTTGCAAAAGCGCATTCAGCGCTGCCGAGGCTCTGTTCACGAGAGGCGACAGCGACAGCGCACTCGAGTGCGCCACAGCACTGTCGCAAAGCCGCAGTCCGCACCGCTACTGGGTTGCACGGGCATTCATCCTCATGGCCGATATCCTTGCAGAAGGCGACAACCAGCAGCAGGCCCGAGAATATCTTCTTGCCCTCAAACAGAACTACCCTGGCGACGAAGTCGATATCAGTGTGATGATCGACCAACGCCTTGAAAAATACAACACACCGCGCTGATGAAAACAACAGCTACCATACTGGCGGCACTGACAGCCGCCACCGCGCTCCAGGCCCAGGTGATGCAAACCGAAATAACAGTCGACCGCACCGTGCTGCCGCAACTGGCACCATCCTCGCCGCTGTCGTCGGTTCGGATTACCCTACCGGCAGCCACCGGCACGGCTACCCTCGCGCCTTCGCCCTTCGACGGCGACCTCACCCTTTCGCCCACCACCGACTCGATAGGAGCCACAATAGCCGGGCCACTGCCGGAAAGCACTCCATGGCTGGGATATGCCTCGTTAGGATATTTTCCTGTATATCGACTGTGGGCGCAGGCAGGATATAGAATCATCGACACCAAAGCCACATGCCTCCAGGCTGCCGCACGCTTCGGGGGGGCCAGCTACCACGCCGATGCCGCCGGAGAACGTTTCACAATATCCGACAACAATTTCGGCATCGACGCCACCTTGTTCCAGACCATAGGCAGCCACCAACTGTCGGCCTCGCTGGCCTACGCCCACACCGCCCTCTCCTCGCCGACTTTTATGGGCATAAAACAGAACCAGGGCTATAACAGCATAGTCGGCAGTGTCGATTTCGGCAAAATCCGCCAAAGCTATGCATACTCGGCAAAACTGAAAATCGACCGCCTTGCCGCGACCGATAAAATCGAGATGGGTCCACGGAATCCCTATCTCGAACCCGGAGCCAATACAGCCATCGATTTAGCATTGAACGGCAGAATAAGCTCCGCTTCCGGTAAAATCGGGGGACTGCTCGAGTTAGGGCTTCGCCATCTCGACAGCGAAGGATATGAACTCATCCGCTGGTTCAACGAACAGCCCGCATTCAGAGCCACAGCGAACCCTTCAATGAATATCTGGAACATAAAGCCTCAGGTGCAGTTCCGCGGACAGAAATACGATATCCGTGTAGGCGCCAACGTAGATTTCACTCACGGCACCGACTACAGGTTTTCCTCCAGGATAGCTCCTGCCGTGGATATCGCATGGCTGCCTGTCGACCGCATCTCCGCCACCGTTTCGTATAATGGCTGGCGCGACTACAACAGCCTGCGCCGCCTGTTCGACTACAGCCCGTACATCACACCTCTGGCACTTGGCGGAGTACGCTCCAACACCGACATACAGGCAACCGTGGAATACAATCAGGGTGTGGGATTCCGCGCTGGAGCCAGCGGCGGATACCGTGCAGCCGACCGCACCGCCATGCCGCTGATTGTGAACGGCCTGGAAGTGCTTGCTTTTGAGGCTGTGGACATGAATCAGCTGTGGTTCAAGATAAGTGCCGGATACACATTCCGCTGGGCAGGGCTGGATATCGGTGCCGACTTCCGCACCGGCACATCCGGCTACTCCCACGGCAACCCCGACGACCTCGACCGTGCCAAAATTGTAGCGAATGCCCATGTCGCATTGTCGCCTGTCGAAAAACTCCGTGTACGCATAGGCTGGCAACTACGCTCCGGCCGGCATTATTACACCGGAAGCAGCACCCCCAACACAATATCTACAGTCGACATGGACGCCATCTGCGACATAAATATAGGAGCAGGCTACAGCCTCAGCGAAAGGTTGTCGCTGGCATTCGACGCCCGCAACCTTCTGTGCCGTAAGGCCGAGACAATACCCGGACTCCCAGGCCAGGGACTACAGGCTCTTCTGAGCGCGACATACCGCTTCTGAAAAGCCAGAGCATCAGCAGACAAACCGCAATCGACCGACTGCCGCAAAGCCTTCACGGAGCCTTGCGGCAGTCGCTTTTTCGTGCATAACGCTCATGCTCCCGGAAAAAATGACTAATTTTGCATATCTTTCACCAACATTGTCACATAGCGGGCGGTGCTCGCACGCCGTTCCGAAATAATAGAACATGACTGCAAAACGACTGACCAAGTTCCTGGCTGTAATGGCACTACTGATTGCAACAGTGCTGCCGGCAGCGGCACAGGAACCGTTCAAGCGAAACCTCGAGCAAGTGGGATTCGTGCCTAAAGGAGCCTGGATTGCCGGCGTTAGTGTAAGCTACCAGCAAAGCGACCAGAACAACTACCAGTTCCTTGTTTTTGAAAATATCAACGGCGACACCTACACCTTCAAAGTCAGCCCCACGGTTCTGTTCAGCTTCAAGGACAATCTTGCGGCAGGCGGCCGGTTTTCCTACAGCCGCCAGCGCACACACCTCAGCAGCGCGGACATCGTGCTGGATTCAGAGACGAGCTACAACATCGACAATCTTTACAGCATATCCCACAACTACCACGGTACCGCTCTTTTCCGCGCCTATTTCAGTCTGGGACGCAGCACCCGCTTCGGAATGTTCAACGAGGTGCAGCTCGAACTCGGCGGCGGCCAGAGCAAGCTGTGCACAGGCAGCGGACGCGACCTTACGGGCACTTACGAACGGAGTTTCAACTTCAACGTCGGCCTGGCTCCCGGTCTGGTGGTGTTCCTCAACAACTACTCCGCTCTTGAGGTCAATGTCGGAGTACTTGGCTTCAATTACCGGAATACCCGCTCTGTAACCGACCAGATCTATGTGGCCAACCGCACATCCAAGCATGCCAACTTCAAAATAAACCTTTTTTCCATAACCTTCGGCGTAGCCTTCTACATCTGACAGCATGATTCGCAAAGCAATTACCATTATTCTGGCGGCCCTGGCGGGATGTTGCGCACTTTCGGCCCAAAGTATCGTGCGAAAAGGCACCCGGGCTGTCGAAGACAGCGTGGCCATGGTTGTGGTGGGGAACGACACCGTGAATGTCATAATTCCCGAACGCAATCTGGGACGATTCGACCGTGGCCTGTTCAACTACATATTCATTCCACGCAACAAATGGGGCTTCGGCATCACTGCCAGTTACGGCGAACTCAACACCGACGATGTGCAGGTGCTTTCGATACTCAAGGATGTTGATTTCAACGGCAAGATGTATTCCATCCGCCCCTATCTGTCGTACTTCATCCGCAACAACCAGAGCGTCGGCCTCAAGTTCAACTACAACCGCGGCATCGCCGACCTGGGACGTCTCGCTGTCGATTTCGACGACGACCTTAACTTCACCCTGCGCGATGTAAGCTACTACCAGCAGAGTTTCGGCATCGGCGCTTTCTACCGCAACTATGTAGGACTCGACCACAACGGCCGCTTCAGCATATTCAACGAGGTGGAGCTTGGTTTCAGCAGCGGCTCATCGCGCTTCCGCAGGCTCTACAACAGCGAGCCACGCGACACGCGCACAACATCCACGGAAGTCTCGCTGAATTTCAGCCCCGGTGTGTGTGTGTTCATCCAGGAATATGTTTCTTTCAATGTTTCATTCGGAGTTTTCGGTCTCAAGATGCGCAACGAGAAACAGCTGACAAACGGCATCGACGAAGGCTCGCGCTTTACCTCCGGCGCCAACTTCCGCTTCAACATTTTCAATATCAACTTCGGCCTGATGGTGGTGATCTGACCTATGAAAACAATATCCAACATTGTCGTCGCAGCCATTACTTCACTCGCACTGGCCGGCTGCATAAGCAACGATCTGCCCTACCCGCAGATTCAAGCCAATTTCCGCAGTCTCGAGGTCGCAGGACAGGATGCGGGAACAACGATAGACTCGGCAGCTTGTACCGTGAAGCTCACCCTTGCCGAAAGCACAAACATATACGCCGTCGAAGTCGACTCATACACCCTTACCGAAGGGGCTTCGGTAGTCGGCGACGTGCTTGAAGCGCCTCTGGATTTGTCATCGCCGGTGCAGGTTATCCTGCACCTTTATCAGGACTATCTGTGGACTATCAGCGCCCAGCAACAGATCGAACGCTATTTCGATGTCGAGGGACAGATGGGTGAAACCACCATAGATGTGCCCGGGCGCCGAGTTCTGGTGCAGGTACGTGCCGATGTGGATCTTTCCCGCCTGCATGTTGTCCGTGCCAAGCTTGCCAATGCCGGTTCCACCATGTCTCCCGACATTTCCAGTGGCGGTTACATCGATGCCACAGGCCCTGCCGAGATTGCCGTTGACGTTTTCGGCCATCGCCAGCTGTGGACTGTTTATGTCGAGCAGGTCGATGTTGCTGTCCGCACCATTTCTGTCGACCCATGGACATGTGTGGCATGGGTGAACGGACAAGCCGAGGCAGGAAAAGAGAACGGAGCGGAATACCGCTTGTCCGGCACCGAGGAATGGACACGTGTGCCGCAACAGAATGTGACACACAATGCCGGAGCGTTCACCGCCCGGATAGACCATCTGAGTCCCGGCACAGCCTACGAGGCCCGCACATACTCAGGAACCGACCTGGGCAATATCGTAGAATTCACCACCGGAAAAGCCGAGCAGTTGCCCAACAGCGATTTCGACCAATGGTGGCTCGACGGCAAAATATGGTGTCCATGGGCTGAAAACGGCACACCCTTCTGGGGCACCGGAAACAAAGGTGCCGTAACTCTCGGGCCAAGCAATACAACACCTACCGACCAGACCCCTTCCGGCTCCGGCTGGGCAGCCCAGCTCGAAACCAAATTCGTAGGCATAGGAATCATTGGCAAGCTCGCCGCCGGCAATCTCTTCGTGGGCAGCTATGTGCGCACCGAAGGGACCAACGGCGTACTGTCGTTCGGTCGCCCGTTCTCCCAACGCCCAACTCATATGAGCGGCATGTACCGCTATCATGGCGTACCGATCAGCCACTCCGACAACGACCACAAATATCTGATAGGCCGTCCCGATACGTGCATAATCTGGGTGGCGCTAATCGACTCAGACGAACCTTTGGAGATTCGCACAAACCCGTCCAACCGCCAATTGTTCAATCCGGAAGCTCCTGAAGTCGTTGCTTACGGATGCATGAAACAGGCCGATGAGGTGGCTCAATATGTTCCGTTCCAGTTCGAGCTTAAATATAAATCGACATCACGCGTGCCAAAATATATTCTTGTCACCGCCTCGGCCAGCATGTACGGCGACTTCTTTACAGGAGGTGCAGGATCGGTGCTGTGTATCGACGATTTCCTGTTAGAATATGATTATTAAACGATTGATTGCTACTGCGATTATTCTGGCCGGTGGCACAGCTTTGGGGAATACCGTTTCCGCCGAACCGGCCGACAGCACATCCTTGTGGAAATATGTTCCCACCATACACGGAACAATAAGAGCCATGTATGAACTTTCGGCCGAAAACGGCGAAAGCCGCTTTCTGGTGCGCAATGCCCGCCTGAGCGCCGGTGGCTTCGTGTTGCCGAAAGTGGACTATCTTCTGCAGGTGGATTTCTGCGACAGAGGAAAAATTGAATTGCTCGACGCATATGTGCGTATCGCGCCCGTTGCCGGCCTCAAGATCATGGCCGGTCAGATGCGCGTGCCTTTCAGCGTCGATGCCGCACGGAGTCCCCACACATACTATTTTCTGAACCGCTCCTTCATAGGAAAACATGCCGGCAATCTCCGGAGTGTCGGCATCAAGGCCGGTTATACTTTCCACGGGGTGCCGGTATATGTCGAAGGCGGTGTGTTCAACGCCAGCTCACGCACCGACCATACTGTGTGGAACAGCGCCCTGACCTACGGCATAAAGGCCAATCTGCCGATGCGCTGCGGCCTTACTCCTCAATTGGCATTCATGTCGCATCAGCCGGGAGGCCGAGGAAACGGACGGCGAATAAATGCGGCAGATTTAACGCTGACTCTGAATACCGGCAACTGGATCTTCGAGGCTGAATATCTCATGGCCAACTGCACAGGTCCATACCCGACTACGCACAAATATAATTTTTTCGCCAGCCACCGCTGGGATGTGCGTCTCGATTGGTTAAACCGATTGTCGGCGCAGGTACGGTTCGACGGCCATACAAATGCCACAGACGGCTACACCGACAGCCAAGGTGAGGTTTCCACTACCTGGCCTGCACGCAAACGCCTGACTCTCGGAGGAACTGCCGGTTATTCCCGCGGCAAGGTATTTCTGGATTTCAAGCTCAATTATGAGTTCTATTTCTACAATGGAGACGTCGCAGAAATATCACCAGCCGAAAACGACAAACTCTCTGCCGGTTTCATCCTCCATTTCTGAAACACGATAGCAGCAATAAAACAGACCGTCCGGAGTGCGCTGCACTCCGGACGGTCTGTTTTTTATAGCTGCTGCTCTATTCAGGCTTTGCCTGCGGAGCCGAGCACGTTGATGATTTTGTGACGATAGAGTTTTTCCATGTTGTCACGAGCCGGACCGAGATATTTGCGGGGGTCGAATTCTCCGGGTTTCTCGTGGAACACGCGACGCACGGCAGCAGTCATTGCAAGACGGCTGTCGGAGTCGATGTTGATTTTGCAAACGGCGCTCTTGGCAGCCTTGCGGAGCTGTTCTTCGGGAATACCGATTGCATCGGGGAGTTTGCCACCGAACATGTTGATGGTGTCCACTTCGTCCTGGGGCACGCTCGACGAGCCATGGAGAACAATGGGGAAACCGGGAAGTTTTGCCATAACAGCATCGAGAACATCGAATGCCAGTGGCGGGGGAACCAGCTTGCCTTCGGCATTGCGGGTGCACTGCTCGGGAGTGAACTTGTAGGCGCCGTGGGAAGTGCCGATGGAAATAGCCAGCGAATCGCAGCCGGTGCGGGTTGCGAAGTCGATAACTTCTTCGGGGTCGGTGTAGGTGTGGTGGTCGGAGGACACTTCGTCTTCCACGCCGGCGAGCACACCGAGTTCGCCTTCGACAGTCACATCATGCTGGTGTGCATAGTCAACGACCTGTTTGGTAAGAGCCACGTTCTCCTCATAGGGAAGATGCGAGCCGTCGATCATCACCGACGAGAAGCCGCTGTCGATGCAGCTCTTGCACAGCTCGAAAGAATCGCCGTGGTCGAGGTGAAGGGTGATCTGGGGATTTTCCCATCCGAGTTCTTTGGCGTATTCAACGGCGCCCTGTGCCATGTAGCGCAGCAGGGTGGCGTTGGCATAGTTGCGGGCGCCTTTGGAAACCTGAAGGATAACGGGGGAGCGCTCCTCGGATGCGGCCTTGATGATTGCCTGAAGCTGCTCCATGTTGTTGAAGTTGAAAGCGGGAATAGCATAGCCGCCTTCGATGGCCTTTTTGAACATCTCGCGGGTGTTCACCAGACCTAATTCTTTGTAGCTTACCATATTGGAATATATTGTAGTTTTGGTTTCGCTGAGGTTGACACGGGCGGCATGGTGCCGCCTGCGCTTTCGGCTGCAAAATTAACAAAAAAAGCCGGCTTCAACGCCCTGACTTATACTAAACTTTGCAAAATAGCCTATGTACTGGCCGGTTGCAACATACGTAATATCAAAAAAAGAGGGACCGGCCTTGTCTGCGGCCGGTCCCGTCGATATGGTATCGAAATATCAGTCAGCGCACTTCCCAGGTCTCGCCTGCAAGAATCATGTCGCGGAGGGTATTGAATCCTTTGCGGGCTTTTACCTCCTGCACCTGATCGCTCACTGCCTGGTCGTAGCAGGGAGATTCCACGTCGCGTATAACGCCAAGAGCAATGGGGAGGCTATGGCCGTCCATCATGGCGAGTTGCTGGTGGAGGAAGTTGGAGGTTGTGTGGGCATCGTGAACGAGCACATCGTCCATGGTGTAGCCGTCTTTGCCTATTTCCACCGCTTTCAGAAGGAAGCCGTCGCGGACAAGACCGTGGTTTCCGTCGGCGCCGAAAATCATTTTCTCGCCATGGCGCAGAAGAATGGTGTGGTCGGCGCGGATTTCACGGGCGGTGATGTCGTTGTGGATGCCGTTGTTGAAAATCACACAGTTCTGCAGAATTTCCACTACGGCGGTTCCGCGATGGCGCGCAGCTGCAACCATAACCTGGCGGCTGGTGTCAAGCTCGACATCGATTGAACGGGCAAAGAAGTTGCCGCGTGCCCCGAATACGAGTTCTGCAGGGATGAACGGATCTTCGGTGGTGCCGTAGGGGCTGGATTTGCTCACAAATCCGCGGTCGCTGGTAGGCGAATACTGTCCTTTCGTAAGACCGTAGATTTTATTGTTGAACAGCAGAATGTTGATATCGACATTCCTGCGGATGGCGTGGATGAAGTGGTTGCCGCCGATTGCAAGACCATCGCCGTCGCCACTCACCTGCCATACGGTCATTTCCGGATTGGCAACCTTGAAGCCGGTGGCCACTGCGGCTGCGCGTCCGTGAATGGTATGGAAACCATAGGTATTCATGTAGTACGGCAGACGCGAGCTACATCCAATACCGGAAATCACGGCAGTCTTGTGCGGGGGCACCGCGAGTTCGGCCATCGCCTTGTGGAGGGTGTTGAGGATAGCGTGGTCGCCGCATCCCGGACACCAGCGCACCGCCTGGTCGCTTTTATAGTCGGCTGCTTTGAAAAGGGGTTCTTCCATGGCTTAGTTTTCCTCCATAATTTTTGCCACTTTTTCGGCCACTTCGCCGGCCGAGAAAGGCTGTCCTTGTATTTTGTTGATTCGGCGGATATTCTTGCCGGGGAAACGGCACTGAAGATAGTCGGCGAACATGCCAGTATTTAGCTCGGCGACAATCACGCGGGGATAACGTGCAATGATTTCGTCGGCATTTGCAGGCAGCGGATTTATGTAGCGGAAGTGAGCCATAGCCACCGGTTTGCCGGACGCGTTGAGACTTTCCACGGCGGTAAGCAGATGGCCGTAGGTTCCGCCCCAGCCGATAAGCAGTGTGTCGGCATCGGCATCGCCCTGAATCTTCAGTGAAGGAATATCATCGGCGATGCGTGCGATTTTCTCGCGGCGGATGTTGACCATCTTCTCATGGTTGGCGGGGTCATTGGAAATCGAGCCTGCCACAGCGTCCTTTTCAAGACCGCCAAGACGGTGCTGGGCACCTTCGGTGCCTGCCACTGGCCAGTAGCGGCCGAGGTTCTCGCGGCGCATATACGGCTTCCAGCTGCCGGATGCAAGAAGGTCGGCGGGTACATCGGGCGTCTTGATTGCCGGATATTCATCGGCATCGGGGATACGCCATGCCGAAGAGCCGTTGCCTATGAATGCGTCGCTGAGAAGAATCACTGGAGTCATGTGCTCAACAGCGATACGGCACGCTTCGAATGCCATTGTGAAGCAATCGGTAGGCGATGCAGGTGCAACCACAGCCACGGGGCTTTCACCGTTGCGGCCATAAAGAGCCTGCATCAAGTCGGTCTGCTCGGTCTTTGTAGGTAGGCCGGTGGATGGGCCACCACGCTGCACGTCGATTACTACCAGAGGCAACTCTGCCATCACTGCCAGGCCGATAGCTTCGCTCTTGAGTGCGAGGCCGGGACCGGAAGTCGAGGTCACTGCGAGGTTGCCGGCGAAGGATGCCCCGATGGCCGAGCACACTCCGGCGATTTCATCTTCCATCTGGCATGCTTTCACACCCAGATCCTTGCGTTTGGCAAGTTCATGGAGAATGTCGGTGGCAGGAGTGATGGGATAGGAGCCGAGGAACAGCGGACGACCGCATTTCTCGCTGGCCATGATAAGACCCCAGGCAGTGGCTGTGTTGCCGTTGATATCGGTATATACGCCCGGACGCGGATCTTCCGTTTCGATACGGTAAGTGCTCACCGAGGCGTGAATGTTGTGTCCGTAGTCGTAGCCGGCCTGAAGAACCTTGGCGTTGGCCTCGTAAACGGCAGGCTTTTTGCCGAATTTCTTTTTCAGATGGTGGAGAGCGGCGTCGACAGGGCGGTCGAAAAGCCAGCAGACCAGACCAAGCGCAAATATATTGCGGCATTTAAGCACACTCTTGGCATCAAGACCGGAATCGGCAAGAGCGGCTTTGGTCATCGTGGTCACCGGCACTTCCACTACCTGGGCCTTGATGCCGAGTTCCTCGAAAGGACGGTCAGTGGTGTATTTCGCTTTTTTAAGATCGGATTCGCGGAAGGAGTCGATATCCACAATAATCACGCCACCCTCTTTAAGGAACTTGTGATTTTGCTTCAGTGCTGCCGCGTTCATGGCCAGCAGCACATCGCAGCTGTCGCCGGGGGTGTGCACATCGTGGCCTACGCTTACCTGAAAGCCGGAAACGCCGCCAAGCGAACCCTGGGGAGCGCGGATTTCGGCCGGATAGTCCGGAAATGTCGACACCTGATTGCCGACGCCTGCCGAGACATTGGTGAAAATGTTGCCGGCAAGCTGCATGCCGTCGCCGGAGTCGCCGGAAAACCGCACCACAACTTTATCCAGGACTTTTACATTAGTCTTCTCCAACATGATAACTTTGTGAGATTCAAGATATATGGATACTTAAGGCGCAGCACAACCGGCCGATACCGGCATGCCGCACCACAAAGGTAACTACAAAGTTCGGTTATTTCACTATTTATATAAAAAATTCCGCAAACATTTCTTAAGAAACATTTGCGGAATAACTATTTTGCTGTTTTATCAGCGGTTCTATCAGGCCATGGAGTAACCTTCGGTGGCCTGGCTTGCGGCCATATAGCCGTTGTAGGTTTCGTTTACGCGGTTCTGGAGAGTGATCATGCGGGCGTAGTTCACAAGAGGCCAGATGCCAAGAGTAAGTGCGCCGAAGAGATAGCAGAGTATCATATTTGTACCGGTAACGCCCTCGGGCTGGCCGCAGGCGCGCAGAAAGTTGTTGCAGCGGTTTGCCCACATCACCTGCCATACGATACCATAGATACCGAAGGTGATGAGGGAAAGGAAGAAGAAACCGAGAAGGCCGGTTGTGCTCTTGCCGTCAGCGGCGCAGGCAGTGTTTGTTTCCTTGGCGAAGCAGTGGACGAGATACAGCTGATAGATACCGAAGGTAACTATGCTCAGCAGAAGCACCAGAAAGAAGTTACGGTTGGTTGTAAGCATTGAATTGTAAGGTTTATGAATGATTGGTTTGTTATATCGGCAAAATTAATTAAAATTTTATATTCTTGCAAATTAAACCTCAAAATTACTTCTCTGTTTACATTCGAATTAAATAGGGATATTTCCAAGGCTTATAACCAAATTAGCAAGGCAACTTTTGCCTAATGCAGATAAAAATATTACTTTTGCACAAATCCAGCGAAAAAACTAAATATATAATATTATGAAAACAATCCGACTTCTTCTTGCAGCTATCGTGCTCGCAGCATGCAGCTTCAGCGCCTCTGCAGGCGAAATCTTCCGCTTTGGCCCACGTATAGGCACGGAAGTGAATTCCATGCGACTCAATTCCGACGTCTTCAATTCCGACAACCGCGCAGGATTCACCGGCGGTCTGATGATGGAAGTGAACGTGCCCCTGGTCGGCATAGCTTTCGACCTCTCTGTAATGTATGTTCACCGCCTGAACAATAACAGTCTCAAGGCCGGAGCCTCCGACAGCCCCGATCAGAACTCCATGCTCACAGCCGACAGCTACATCAAGCGCGACTACATCGAGATTCCACTGAATTTCAAATACAAAATCGGCCTGCCCATAGTAGGCAAAGTCGTAAGCCCCTATCTCTTTACCGGCCCCAGCTTCGCTTTCCTGGCTTCCAAGCGCCACATCAATGAAGCCTACAAGAACAAAGCCTTCGATGTGGCATGGAACTTCGGTGTGGGTCTGCAACTTTTCACGCACCTCCAGGTGGGCGCCTCCTATGGCCTGGGCATCACCAAAACTGTCGAAAAAGTATCCAGCATCACCGCCGGGCCCGAAATCACAGGACGCAACAACTACTGGACAGTTACCGCCGCATGGCTTTTCTGATACGACAACATAAACACGCTATAAAACACAATATCTAATGCGACTTATAATCGAACCCGATTACGCCACCCTCTCCCGTTGGGCTGCCTGCTACGTAGCATCCCGCATCAACGCTTTCAAGCCCACTGCCGAACGCCCATTCGTACTGGGCTGCCCTACCGGCAGCTCTCCACTGGGAATGTACCGTAACCTCATCGAACTGTACAAAGAAGGCAAAGTGAGCTTCCGCAATGTTGTAACTTTCAACATGGACGAATATGTGGGCCTTCCCGAAGACCATCCCGAAAGCTACCACTCGTTCATGTGGAACAACTTCTTCAGCCACATCGACATTGCCAAGGAAAACGTGAACATCCTCAATGGCAATGCCGAAGACCTCAAGGCCGAATGCGAACGATTCGAGAAAAAAATCGAATCCTACGGCGGAATCGAACTCTTCATGGGCGGCGTAGGACCCGACGGACACATTGCCTTCAATGAGCCCGGCTCGTCGCTCACTTCGCGCACACGTGTGAAAACCCTCACTACCGACACCATAATCGCAAACTCCCGCTTCTTCGAAGGAAACGTCGACCTCGTGCCAAAGACCGCCCTCACCGTAGGTGTAGGCACCGTAATGGCAGCCCGCGAAGTAATGCTCATGGTAAACGGACACAACAAGGCTCGCGCCCTGCGCCACGGTATCGAAGGCTCCATCACACAGATGTGGACAATCTCCGCACTCCAGATGCACCCACATGCCGTGATCGTAGCCGACGAAGCCGCCTGCGACGAACTACGACTGGCAACATACCGCTACTTCAAAGACATCGAGAAAGACAACCTCAACCCCGACACCCTCTGATGTCCTGACAATACAGAATAGCCACAAAAGCTGCACCGCTAAAGATATACAGAACTTTTGCGGTGCAGTTCTTTTTTTGAGGCATATCAATACATGCTTCGGTGTTTTATTGTTACCCCAACCTATTGGAAGCAGATACACGACAACTATATATAAACCTACCAATCAAGCAATTACACACCATGCAAGCCAAATATCCCGCATAAAGAAATTTTTTATCCCACAAATAAACATGAAAAGCAATTATTTTTTTTGCCTATTCATTCAAAAATAATTAACTTTGCGGTCGCTTAGCCAATCGGGGTGTAGCACAGTTGGCAGCGCGCCACGTTCGGGACGTGGAGGTCGGAAGTTCGAGTCTTCTCACCCCGACAATTCAATTTAAAGAGTGTAGCTCAATGAGTTACGCTCTTTTTTTTACACTCACCGGCAAGACTTGCGCTACCATATATCCAAGGCCTCATTCCAAATTCAATAACCTTAAATTGAGTGGCAAAAAAACGGCTCAAGCCGAAATGGCGGTGCATATGTTAAATCGAGTCGAAGATAATGTTA